>Ga0082335_1002382_pt1 | contig 35367 bp, 23 predicted proteins | sample Subgrocontami58m_FD_72375 | JGI IMG/M metagenome (GOLD analysis project Ga0082335, IMG submission 72375) | Subsurface groundwater microbial communities from S. Glens Falls, New York, USA - GMW37 contaminated, 5.8 m (SPADES assembly) (version 2) ... | reverse complement strand
ATACAAGTGGATGACAACCGATGAAGATTTGGAATTTATCGGAGATTATCTATATACGATTAAACATCATAAGATTTTAGATTCAAAATCAGTACGTTTATTAAAGACAGCCGATAAAGAAATTGTTGATCTATGTTTCAGCGGATCAATTGAAGAAGGATTATTTAAACCCAAGAAGAAATAATTTAACTTATAAATAAAATAATATTCATAAGGAACAGTTCTATGCAGGCAATCGGACTAACATTCATAGATTGGGTAATTATACTGATCTACTTTGCATTTGTTCTCGGCATTGGGTGGTATTTGCGAAGATTCACAAAAAGTGAAGAAGATTTTTTTCTTGCAGGCCGGAAAAATTCTTCTTGGGTTGCGGGCCTCGCATTTCTTTCAGCTAATCTTGGTGCACTCGAACTTTTAGGAATGACGGGCAACACTTTTAAGTATGGAATGTACGTTGCACATTTTTATTGGATCGGTGCAATTCCCGCCATGGTCTTTCTCGGAATTTATATGATGCCTTTCTATTATAGCAGCAAGATCAAATCGGTTCCGGGTTATTTAAAATTAAGATTTGATGAAAAGACAAGAGTGTTAAATGGAATTGCTTTTGCAATTATGACTTTGCTTGTTTCCGGAATTAATCTTTACGCAATGGCTCTTGTGCTTCATACATTTCTCGGTTGGAATTGGGATTACGCTATGTGGGCTTCGGCAATTACTGTTGCCGGTTATGTTGGATTGAGCGGCTTGATGTCTGCAATCTTTACGGAGATAATTCAATTCTTTCTAATCTGGTTCGGATTGTTTCTTGTTTCCATTTTTGGAATTCTTGAAATCGGAAGCTTAAAAGAAATTATGGCCAGGATAAATGAATTCGGTTCCCAAGGTTCATTTACAACACTTTGGTCAACTTCTTCCAACCCTATGCAGAACGGAATGTTAGTTCATTGGGGAGGAATTGTGTTAGGACTTGGTTTTGTTTTATCGTTCGGTTATTGGACTACAGATTTTCTTGTTGTACAAAGAGCTTTTTCAGCAAAAGATCTACGATCTGCAAGGATGACTCCATTGCTTGCATCATTTTTCAAAATGGCTTTACCGTTTCTTGTTATACTTGCCGGATTAATAGCAATTGCTCTTTCGATGGATCCTAACAGCGGATTTAAATTATTACAAGATGGAGGACAAGTAAATTATGATTCCGCACTTCCTCTTTTGATCGCACGATATTATCCATCCGGTTTGGTTGGATTAGGCGTAACAGCATTGCTTGCGGGATTTATGGCGGGACAAGCGGGAAACATCAGCGCATTTAACACTGTTTGGACTTACGATATTTATAAATCTGTTCTGAATAAAAAAGCAACGGACTCACATTTGCTCTGGATGGGGCGCGTTTCCACAATTATTGGAGTTTTGATTTCTCTCGGAACAGCATACTGGGCAAAAAGTTTTCCAAGCATTATGGATTACATGCAGGCAATTTTTTCCTGGGTTAATGCACCGCTATTTGCAACAATGCTTCTTGGAATGTTTGTGTGGTGGATAACACCTAACGGTGCTTTCTGGGGATTAGTAACAGGAATGGCCTCATCATTTTTTATGTGGATGGCTGTTAAGTTTCATTGGTTCCATGAAAGCATAATTACAATGTCCGGTGTTCAAAGTGATATGGCTGCAAATTTTTGGCGTGCATGGTGGGCTTGGGTTATTTGTGCAGTTGTTACAATTGTTATTAGTCTCTTCACTAAGAGAAAACCGAAAGAGGAATTGGTTGGTTTAGTTAAAGGACTGACTGATGAAAAACATGATCAGCATTTGCCGTTTGTTAAACGTCCTGAATTTGTTGCAATTATTGCTCTGATCGTATTAGTGATTTTAAATTTATTATTCTGGTAAAAGGAGATTATAAAATGACAGAAAATAAAATGAAACCGATCTGGTTTTTTGTTGGATTAATTTTATTAGTAATGGGCGGAATAATATTTCTAACCGGAATATTTCAGATTATTATTCCATCTGAACGAGTGACTGTACTTAGTGAAACACATCCTAATATTTGGTGGGGTGCTGTAATGTTTTTGTTCGGCGGATTTATGTTCTGGAAAACAAGAAAGCAGACTGTGTAACGGTGTTGCGCTTGAGACACTGGTTAGCCAAATTATTTTTTAGAAATATATTTTATTATTCGATACCAATTATTTTCATACCTTAAAAATTTCTTTGGTGTTTTTGGCTTTAAAGGATTACTTAACACTCTTCTTTTGTTTAGATTTTGCAAAACAAAATTTTTAGGAAAAACAAATACTTGTGCCTTAAATGATTCTGGTAAATTAGTATTCTCTATTGTAGTTCCAATTTGATAATTACCAACGCTGCCTTTGTTACCGACTATTGCAACTGCAAATTGATAATCGTTCTGCTTTGAAAAATGAAACCCATCAGCATCAGCTGCTGATCTATATTTTACAGATATTTTACAAATATTCTTATGCTTATGATCGCAAGCTATTAAATCATATCCAGGCATATTTCTGCTAGCACCATATGTAATGATACCATATTCAATCATTAGAAATGCACGGACAAAATTTTCAGCGCCATCAGAACGAATTGATTGATCAATCTTTTTCTTCTTCATATTATTAATATTTTTAATTGCCAAATGCCGCAATGTTTAAAGCGGTCGGCCTTGAAGAACTTGTTATACGTAATTCATGGTTTAGTGCATAATAATTCTTGATTAGCTAAATCTGAAGGCTCGAATGTTTCAAATTCCCACGTCGGAACTTTGAGTTCACCTTTTGCATATTTATTTAGGTGTGTTTTAAATTCATTGACATCTAAAACTCCCAACATCGTTTTGAATTTTATAAAGAATCCTTCAGATTCAGCTCTGAGAAATTTTTCAAAGTGAGTATTTCGAAAAGATGTGTAAAGCAAAGTAAAAGGGGACCATCTTTGAGAATATTTTATATTTTTAATCATATCTGCTCTTAAAAACAGAATAAAATCAGTTTGCATAATATCAACAAAAGTAACGTCCTTTCTTCTTGAACGTTGTTCTAGTAAATCTGACATAAGGCTGAGCCTTTTTAATTGTAAACGATCATTTCTCTGATTGAGACTATCCAAATAAACTCGAAATATTAAGAAACTCTTTAATCCTCCTTCTACATCTGGCGGACATGGTTGAAGATAATAACTTTGTTCAATAAATGAATTAGCTATATCGAATCTATTATGCTTAATTAGAACAGCCATAGTGTATAAGAACAATTCATGTAAAATAAACCTATAGTTATCAGCAAATAATTTATTCCATGATTGGGTATTGGGTGGCCAAAAAATATATGGAATTATCTTTTCAAAAAAATTATGAACGTGTGTATAGAATTCTTCTGCAGAAGTATTTCTAATTATTTTGTTCAAAACGTCAACATATTCATCTCTATAAGGCAAGAATCTATTTATGCTTTCAATAACAACATCATCCAAATGTTTACCTTCAGGAATCGTAGTAATCCTTAATTCCTCCATTTGGTTGGCAAAATGATCTAAATAATCTGCATAAAGTCCAATTGCAATATTTTGATCTTTTGATAAAGCATTAAAAACCAACTTAACTTTTGAAGTAGTGCCTAAATTAACTACCGAATCCTCCGTAATAAATATTGGAGGTTTACCAATATCGGGTCTTTTAAATAAAGGTTTATCGAAAATCCATCTAATAAGTTTTTCTAGACTTTCTGCATACTCATCATTATTAGTGAAATCAATAAATATTCGAGACTTCAGAAAGGTTGGGAGATACGGTTTGTCAGTTTCATCTTTTTCTGTTATTACCGCAACAAATTTTTGCTCTTGTGATGTTGGATCCAACTGATTGTAAATCTCACTTGAAATTATTTGTGTTTCTGAACCAACACCGCCTTTTCTAACATCGGCTTTTTCTGAATAAACTTTATCAGAGATAATTATTACTTTTCTGATGTTTTTGTCTGTTACCATTTTCTCCATAAAAACATATTTGTCGGCTCCTTCTTTCAAATCCCACTTATCTATTATGATATGAATTCCAGATTCAACAAGATCAGTCGCAAGCTCAAGAACCCATTTTTCATGTTCAGGGGAACTCCAACTATATGATATAAATACTTTTGGAATATTATTGGTTTCTTCTGACATTGATTTCACCTTTACGTATAACTATTAATTAACCCGCCAAAAAGAACTCGCCTCGTCTTCGACTAGTCGAAGCGGGAGGCGGACAGGCCCGCAATGGACATAATGGCGGTTGTTATTTATCTACCAACATTTATTTTTTAATAGTTAACAAAAATGCAGAATCTATTTTCTTTGTTCTCAATATTCCAAACAAAGTACCCCAAGTTTAGGGGGTGAGAGAGGATTGTGTTTCAATAAATTTTTATTTCAATAAATACCCAATACCAAAATACTTTTTCATTTTTTATTATCTCTCACCCCCTAAAGAAGCGTTTTGATACTAATTCAACTTAGTGTAAAAGAAAATTTTAGTCAATGCTTTTTATTCTTTTCAGTAAGTTATTTAGATTGCTTCGGCTGACGTTGTCAGCCTCGCAATGACAATCGTTCACTTCTTAATTGTAATCAAAACAGATATTAAATAAGTTGTAATAACTAAAATTTAAGAAATTATGTTATCTAAACTTGTCTCACAAAAATTTCAAGAATTATTTAATGAGAAACCTCTGCTTGTCCGCTCGCCCGGAAGAGTAAATTTAATTGGTGAACATACAGACTACAACGAAGGATTTGTTCTTCCCGCCGCAATAGATAAAGCAATTTATTTTGCAATCTCTCCGCGCAATGATAAGCATTGCAGTTTGTTCGCGCTGGATATGAATGAAAGTTTTGAGTTTGCAGCTCGCCTCGTCTTCGACGAGTCGAAGCGGGTTAGCAGTTTGCGGTTTACAGAAAGACATTGGCCAAATTATTTGATGGGTGTAGTTGATCAGATTTTGAAAATGGGATACAATCTCAAAGGTTTCAACTGCGTCTTCGGCGGAGATATTCCGATCGGTGCTGGGATGTCCTCTTCAGCCGCGATTGAAGCGGGTTTGGCATTCGGGCTTAATCACATTTTCAATTTAGGATTAGATAAAATTTCCCTTGTTAAACTTGCGCAGAAAGCTGAGAATGAATTTGTCGGTGTTAACTGCGGCATAATGGATCAGTACATAAATATTTTTGGGAAGTCCGGGAACGTACTTCGCATAGACTGCCGCTCGCTTGAATACAATTATTTCCCTTTCGATTACAAAGATATTTCGATTGTCTTATTTGATACTGGCGTCTCACACTCTTTAGCTTCATCGGAATATAATCAACGAAGAAAGGAATGTACTTTAGGAGTCGAGCAAATAAAAAAAGATCATTCTCAAATTAAAAGTTTGCGAGACGTAACTTTTGAAATGCTGAACGCTTATAAAAATAAATTTGATTCAAAAATATTCCGGCGTTGCAAGTATGTTGTGGAAGAGAATGATAGAATGATGAAAGCATGTGAATCATTAAATAAGAAAGATTTAAAGTCGTTCGGAAAATTAATGTACCAAACTCACCAAGGCTTGAGCAAAGATTACGAAGTAAGCTGTAAAGAATTAGATTATTTAGTAGAGCTTACAACAGATAATCCCGGTGTTTATGGTTCAAGAATGATGGGCGGAGGATTCGGCGGGTGTACAATCAATCTAATTGAAAATAAAGTTGTAGATGAGACTAAGAAAATTATTTCTGAGAAGTATAAACAAAAATTCAATATAGATTTGAAAACTTACATTACTTCAATTGGTAATGGTACAAGTGTAATGGATTTGAATTAAAATGCCGACAAATAATTATCCTCACAGAAGAAAAAATATTTTAACGGGAGAATGGATATTAGTCTCACCTCACCGTTCTCAGCGTCCATGGCAAGGGGAAATCGCTGATCAAGAAAATCAAATTCGTCCGTCGTACGATCGGGAATGTTATTTATGCCCGGGTAATAAACGTGCGAACGGGGAAGTAAATCCTAATTATGAAAACACATTCGTATTCACAAATGATTACTCTGCTTTGATCGAAAACGTTCCTGCTAAAAAAATGAATCAGAAAAATTTATTGATCGCAGAAAACGAAAAAGGAATTTGTCGAGTTGTAAATTTTTCACCAAAGCACAATCTAACTTTAGCTGAAATGAATGAAAATGAAATTGAAAATGTAATTACAACTTGGCAGGATGAGTTCAAAAAATTAAGTTCGAACAAGAATATTAATTATGTGCAGATCTTCGAAAACAAAGGTACAATGATGGGCAATAGCAACCCTCATCCGCATTGTCAAATATGGGCCCAAGAAAGTATTCCGCTTGAACCGCAAAAAGAGTTAAAACAATTTCAAAAATATTATTCCAAGAATAAAAAAAGTTTATTGAGTGACTATCTAAAGTTAGAGTTGAAACAAAAAGAAAGAATCGTTTATGAAAATGATTCTTTCGCTGCAGTGATTCCTTTTTTGGCAACATGGCCGTATGAAACTCTAATCATTTCGAAAAGAAAAATTTCTAATCTTCTACAACTTAACGCGAAAGAGAAAAAAGATTTTGCAAAAATTATTAGTACCATCACAATAAAGTATGATAATCTATTTAATATATCTTTCCCATATTCTGCAGGTATTCATCAAGCACCAACGGAAGGAAATAAATATCCCGAATGGCATTTCCACATGCACTTTTATCCGCCGCTTTTACGTTCGGCATCAATAAAAAAATTTATGGTTGGTTATGAAATGTTGGCTGAACCGCAAAGAGATTTTACACCGGAAGCTAGTGCAGCAATTCTTAAAAATCTTTCTACAAAACATTATAAGTCTTCCTGATCCTTCATTATTTGATTGCAAAAATTTTTATACTTAAACTTTGAAACATAAAAGTTGAGTTTTATAATTTTATAAGAAATAGGAATAACTTAGTATGAATAAAGCAGATATTGGTCTTATTGGTCTTGCAGTAATGGGAGAGAACCTTGTATTAAATATGGAAAGTCATGGTTTTACTGTTGCAGTATATAATAGAACAGTTGATAAGGTAAATAATTTTATAGCCGGACGCGGCAAGGGAAAAAATTTCATCGGCGCTCATTCAATTGAAGAATTGGTTGCCAGTTTAAGTTCTCCAAGAAAAATTATGATGATGGTAAAAGCAGGACAAGCGGTTGATGATCTAATTGAATTACTGATTCCTCATCTCGATAAAGGAGATATTATTATTGATGGCGGTAATTCACATTTTACGGATTCAATCAGAAGAACAAATTATTTAGAGAGCAAGGGATTGTTGTTCGTTGGTACAGGCGTTTCAGGTGGAGAAGAAGGTGCATTAAAAGGACCGTCAATCATGCCGGGTGGTTCTCCTAAAGCTTGGCAGTATGTTAAACCAATTTTTCAATCAATTGCAGCTAAGGTTGAAGATGGCACTCCGTGCTGTGATTGGGTTGGTGAAAACGGTGCCGGACATTTTGTTAAAATGGTTCACAATGGAATTGAATACGGCGACATGCAATTAATTACCGAAGCATATTTGATCATGAGAAATTTATTGGGAATGACGGCTGATGAAATGCATGAAGTATTTAAGGAATGGAACAAAGGTGAGTTGAATAGTTATCTTATAGAAATTACAAGAGACATTCTTGCATTCAAAGATGAAGACGGAAAACCGCTTGTAGATAAAATTTTAGATACGGCAGGACAAAAAGGAACAGGTAAATGGACAGTAAATGCTTCGCTCGATCTTGGTATTCCTTTAACTTTAATCGGTGAAGCGGTTTTTGGCCGTTGTCTTTCTGCAATGAAAAATGAAAGAGTTGAAGCGTCAAAAATATTACATGGGCCAAAACCTAAATTTGAAGGTGATAAAAAATCATTCATCGAAGATATAAGCAAAGCATTGTTTGCATCAAAACTTGTTTCGTATGCTCAAGGATATGTTTTGATGAAAGCCGCTGCTGAAGAATACAAATGGAATTTAAACAATGGCGGAATTGCTTTGATGTGGCGGGGCGGTTGTATAATTCGATCCACATTTCTTGGCAAGATCAAAGAAGCGTTTGATAAGAATCCTTCTCTTTCAAATTTATTATTGGATCCATTCTTCAAAGAAAAAATTGAGAGCTCACAAGAAGCTTGGAGAAAAGTTGTTGCTGCTTCCGTTCTAAATGGGATTTGGATTCCTGCAATGACCACCGCTTTAAATTATTTTGATGGATATCGAACCGAAAAATTACCGGCTAATCTGCTTCAAGCTCAGAGAGACTTTTTTGGTGCCCATACTTATGAAAGAATTGATAAACCACGTGGAGAATTTTTCCATACTAATTGGACGGGACACGGTGGGACAACAGCTTCAACAACTTATTCAGTTTAATTTACAATTCAACACAAGGTAAACATTTATGCAGATGAAAGATTATTTAGATGGAAGTATAGAAAAATTAGCGGCAAACACAATTAGAATACTTGCAGCTGAAGGCGTTCAAAAAGCAAACTCCGGTCATCCCGGTATGTCGATGGGCATGGCTGATGTTGCTTCTGTTTTATGGAGTGAATTTCTAAAGCATAATCCCGATGAACCTAAATGGGTGAACAGAGATCGTTTTGTTTTGTCTGCCGGACACGGCTCAATGCTTTTATATTCTTTACTACATGTTAGCGGATATGCTGTAACAATTGATGATTTAAAATCTTTCAGGCAATGGGGAAGCAGAACCCCGGGTCATCCGGAGTACAATCATCTTCCAGGAGTTGAAACTACAACCGGTCCGTTGGGACAAGGATTTGCAAACGGTGTCGGAATGGCGATCGCATCAAAAATGATTGCCGCTAGATTCAACGATGATAAAAATCAATTGTTTGGAAATCATTACATCTACGGTATCGTTAGTGATGGCGATTTGATGGAAGGAATTTCTCACGAAGCGGCTTCGATTGCAGGGCATTTAAAACTCGGTAACATAATTTATTTTTATGACGACAACAGCATAACAATTGAAGGAAATACCGGACTAACTTTTTCGGAAAATATTGCAAAAAGATTTGAAGCTTACGGATGGCAAACCTTACAGATTGACGCCTATGATCATGATGGTATTCGCCGATCAATAAAATTAGCCCAAGCTGAAAAAGAAAAGCCGACAATTATTATCGCAAAGTCTCACATCGGGTTTGGAAGTCCGCATAAAGTTGATAGGCCTGAAGTTCACGGTTCACCTTTAGGCAAAGAAGAATTAGCTGAAACCAAAAAGAATTTGGGATGGAATTATGAACAAGATTTTTATGTGCCTGATCAAGTTAAAAATTTATTTGGAGCGACAAAAAAGTTATTAATAAATGAATACTATGATTGGATTGATAAATTCGAATCGTGGGAAAAAGAAAATCCCGACAAAGCAGAATTGTTTAACAAATATGAAAATAATTGGCTACCCGAAAATCTATATGAGGAATTGTTAAACGCTGTAGGTAAAGAAGCCAACGCAACACGCGTTTTATCTAGCAAGATAATTCAAAAAATTGCTGAACTTGTTCCTAACTTCATTGGCGGTTCTGCTGATTTAGCTCCATCAACAAATACTTTTATGAAAAATTACAATGCAATATCTCCCGGAAAATTTGAAGGAAGAAATTTTCATTTCGGAATCCGTGAACATGCAATGGGTTCAATTCTTAACGGCATTACACTTTACGGCGGCTTCAAAGTATTCGGTGCAACTTTTTTAGTCTTCTCCGATTACATGCGCCCTTCAATCAGACTTGCTGCAATTATGGGATTACCCGTTGTTTATGTTTTTACTCACGATAGTATTTTTCTCGGTGAAGACGGACCTACTCATCAACCAATTGAACATCTATCGGTTTTGCGTGCAATTCCAAACGTTACTGTATTAAGACCCGCAGATGGAATTGAAACTGCTGCTGCTTGGTATTATGCTATACAACATAAAGGTGGACCGATTGCATTAATTCTTACAAGACAGAAAATTGATCCGATTGTTCGAGGACTAGATTTTGATCCTAAAGAAGTTTTGAAAGGTGGATATGTAGTATCACAAGAAAATGGAAAGAGTGTTGATTTGGTTATTGCTGCAAGCGGTTCGGAAGTTCCGGTTGCAATCTCAGCACAAAAAATATTGGAAGGAAAATTATCAGTTAGAGTCGTTTCGATTCTTTCAAAAGAAATTTTTGAAAGACATAACGAAGATTATAAAAAGAAAATCGTTCCCGATAATGTTCCCGTTGCTGTAATTGAAGCTGCATCTATGACAGGTTGGGGAGATTTGTTTAGAAATAAATTATTGACAATTGGAATGACTGGATTCGGTGCCTCGGCTCCTTATCAAACTTTAGCAGAAAAATTTGGCTTTACTGGAGAACAAGTAGCTAAGAAAATTGAAGAATGGCTTTAACAAGATTTGATTAAATGTTCATTAATTTTCTACAAAGCCCGGCATAATTAGTCGGGCTTTTTTGTTTACATGATGTAAAATTATTTTACATCATCTATCTTATTGATTTCATTCACCTTCTGGAAAGACTGCAAAATATTTTAACACTCCGATAAATTATGATTTTCAAAAAGTCTCCATTATCAATTCAATTCTCACATAACTAACTGGTATGTTCCTTGCACAGATAAGTGTAATTATTCAACAAGGAGAACTAAAATGCAAAAGAGAATATTGTTAATAGACGACGAACCATCGTTAAGACGATCACTTTCGCTTGGATTAAATCAGAGAGGAATTGAAGTTGATCTAAGTGAAAACGGAATTAATGCACTCAAGAAAATTGATCTATACAAGAAGAATGAGATAGCTCTGGATACGGTAGTGCTGGATATTCAATTGCCGGATATAGATGGGATTGTACTCGGTAAGATCATTAAATCAAAATATCCGGACACATCTATGATCTACATTACCGGTTATGCAGATAAACTTGAAGAAACTGAGATTGATGATTTAAAGGTAGATGCATTTCTAGAAAAACCATTTGATGCAGACGAACTAACGGCGGAGATTAATCGAATACTTGAAAAGAAACCAAAAACTCCAGACAAAGAGATTAAAGAAAAGAAAGAAGAAAAAACTGTTACCGCTTATATGCTTTTAAAAGTTGATCCTAAAGCCGACTTCTTTACTGTTTATAAAAAATTATACTTTATGGAAAACGTATTGTATTGCGATGCCACCAAAGGCGATATAGATATTTTCCTGCTTGTACAATCCGACTCAATTGAAAAATGCAAAGAACTATTTGAAAATGAAATTTTATCTATGGATGGAATTAAAGAAGCAGAATTTCTTCCTGTTGGAATACCGATGATGACCGATAATATTAAAGAGATAATTAACTCAGCAGGAATATCACTCTCAAATGAGATTCCAAGTCTCGGCGCAGTAAGAGACTCAAGTCAATCCGTCTGTTCATATGTGCTGGTTGAAGTTGAAAGGGAGAAGATCGAAGACATTTACCCGATACTAAAGCTCACAGAAAATGTAGTCTATTGTGATTTCATTTCCGGGAAATTTAATTTAATAATGATGGTAAGTGGAACGCACTTTGGTCAGATTGATAAATTTCTCGAAAATAAATTGGTCAACTTAGATGGTATAGTAAAAGTTAAAGAGTATCCGATCATCAATATTTATGAAATGTAAAAACCGCTTTATCAACTACTAATGTGGGTGAAAGTCATGAACGATACAGAGGTTCAAGAGAAAAAAAGTATTCTAAATTTTAAAATTGATCTTGTAAACAAGAGACATCAAAACGGTTCGCTAATTCCTTTACTGCAGGCAGCGCAGGATTCGTACGGATACATTCCGGAAAAAATAATTTATTATATAAGCGAATTAGTTGAAATACCAGCCGCAGAAATTTATGGAGTCATCACTTTTTATTCACAGTTCAGATTAAAACCGCTTGGTAAAAATTTAATTAGAATTTGCGAAGGTACTGCATGTCATGTTAACGGTGCTAAAAGTATTCTAACTGCTCTTCAGGATGAATTAGGTATTACTGTTGGAGAAACTACGGATGATGGTATTTTCAGTCTGCAGTCAGTAGCATGTTTAGGTTGTTGTTCCTTAGCCCCTGTGGTTATGATAAACGATGCTACGCATGGAAATCTTACAATGGATAAGATCAAAAAAATATTGAAGAAATATAAAACCGAAGAAAAAATCCGGATCGCATCATGAAAAAAATTAAAGTCGGTTTAGGCACATGCGGGATTTCTGCTGGCGGAGAGTTGGTCTTCAATAAACTTAAAGAAGAGATAAAAACTAAAAATCTTGGAATTGAGGTCAACGAAACCGGCTGCATGGGAATGTGTTATGAAGAAGCTCTGGTTGAAGTCGTTGATGATAACGATAGTTTTCTTTATTCAAATGTTACTGTTGATAAAGTCGGCAGAATTGTAAATGAACATTTGATAAACAATAAACCCATTATCGAATGGATAATTAAAAGTAATGAAATTTCGAAAGAAGATGATTTTCTAAAAAATCAAAAAAGAATAGTTCTCCGTAATTGCGGTGTTATAGATCCAACATCTATAGATGAATACATTGAGCACGGCGGATACAAAGCTTTAGAAAAAGTATTGAAAAATTTTACGCAGCAGGAAGTTATCGACTTGATTATTAAATCCGGTTTGCGCGGTAGAGGCGGTGCCGGATTTACAACAGGAATGAAATGGAAATTTGCCAATCAAGAAAAGAGTGAAAAAAAATATATAGTATGTAATGCAGATGAAGGCGATCCCGGTGCATTTATGGACAGAAGTGTTTTGGAAGGCGATCCGCATTCCGTCCTTGAAGGAATGATGATCGCAGCTTATGCAATCGGCTCGGACGAAGCATACATTTATTGCCGTGCAGAATATCCACTTGCAATAAAAAGATTACAGACAGCATTAAGGCAATGCGAGTCAAAAGGATATTTAGGGAAAAATATTCTTGGTTCGAATTTCAGCTTCTCAATAAAAATTAAAGAAGGCGCCGGTGCATTTGTCTGTGGTGAAGAAACGGCATTAATGGCTTCGGTAGAAGGAAAACGCGGAGTTCCGAGGTTACGTCCGCCGTTTCCTGCTCACAAAGGATTATGGGGTAAACCAACAAACATCAATAACGTTGAAACTTTTGCTAATGTACCCTGGATAATTAATAACGGCTGGGAAAAATATTCTTCTCTCGGAACTGAAAAAAGTAAAGGGACAAAAGTTTTTGCACTTGCCGGAAAAATAAAAAGAAGCGGACTTGCAGAAGTGCCGATGGGCATGACGATCAATGAAATTGTTTTTGATCTTGGCGGCGGAATTAAGAACAATAAAAAATTTAAAGCTGTGCAAATGGGCGGACCATCAGGCGGATGTATTCCCGCAAGTATGGGAGATCTTAAAATTGATTACGATGAGATTGTTCGCACCGGTGCAATAATGGGTTCCGGCGGATTGATTGTTCTTGATGAAACTACCTGCATGGTTGATCTTGCACGTTACTTCCTAAACTTTACTCAAAATGAATCTTGCGGCAAATGTACATTCTGCAGAGTCGGTACGAAAAGAATGTTAGAAATTTTAGAAAGAATAACGATCGGTAAAGGAAAAGAAAATGATGTTGATATACTTCAAGACCTAGCAAGCAAAATTACTAAGAACAGTCTTTGCGGATTGGGACAGTCGGCGCCGAATCCGGTTTTAACTACTATTAAATATTTCCGTGAAGAATATGAAGCACATATACGCGATAAAAAATGTCCTGCACATAATTGTTCTGCATTGATTGAGTATACAATAGATGAAGTGAATTGTAAAGGATGCGGACTTTGTATTAAAGCATGTTCGTCCAATGCAATTACAGGAAGCAAGAAAGCGGTTCACTACATCAATCAAGAATTGTGCATAAAGTGCGGGCGTTGTTTTGATGTGTGCAATTTAGATGCAGTAATTAAAAACTGAAATTCTTCTGAGGATTTAGATTATGGAAAATGTAAAAGTAATTATTAACGATATAGAAATTATTACAACCTCGGATAAGACAATATTAGAAGTTGTTCACGAAAATAAAATTGATAAGATTCCAACACTTTGTCATGATAAACGTCTTGAACATTTTACGTCATGTTATCTTTGTGTTGTTGAAGTTGAAGGAATGAATAAGCACGTTCCATCATGCGCAACACTTGTACGCGATGGAATGAAAGTTTACACAAACAGTGAAAGTGTAAAAAGTGCTAGAAAGACTGCGTTGGAGCTTCTCTTCTCTAATCATTATGCGGATTGTATTGGTCCATGCAAAAGTAATTGTCCGGCAGGAGTTGATGCACAATCATACATAGCATTGATTTCTGTTGGTAAATACAAAGACGCAATAAAACTGGTAAAAGAAAATAATCCGTTGCCTTTATCAATCGGAAGAGTATGTGTCAGAGATTGCGAAACAGCTTGCAGAAGAAATTTTGTTGATGAACCCGTCGGCTGTAATTATTTAAAAAGATATATAGCAGATATTGACAACAGCGACAAATGGATTCCCGAATTAAAACCGAGAAAGAATAAAAAAGTTGCAATTATAGGCGGCGGGCCGGCGGGATTAACCTGCGCATACTATCTTACACTTGGAGGTTACTCACCAACTATTTTTGAAAAACTTCCTGAACTTGGCGGAATGCTGCGATACGGAATTCCGGAGTATCGTTTGCCTAAAAAAGTTCTAGATGATGAGATCAATTGGATTCTTGATCTTGGCGTTGATGTAAGAACCGGAGTTGAGCTGGGTAAAGATATTTCAATAAAAGAATTGATGGATAATGGATTTGAATCTGTATTTGTTGGAGTAGGTGCGCACAAAGCATCAACAATGGGTCTCAAAGGTGAGAATGAAATTGAAGGAGTATTTGACGGAATCGGATTCTTACGGGATGTTGAAAAAGGAAATGTTCCTAAGCTAAAAGGAACAGTTGTGATTGTAGGCGGTGGCAACACGGCAATTGATGCGGCAAGAACTGCATTGAGATGCGGAGCTGAAAAAGTGAAGATAGTTTATAGAAGAAGTATAAAGGAAATGCCAGCACATCACGAAGAAATTGAAGCGGCACAAAAAGAAGGAATTGAAATTCTGTTTCTTACAAATCCTAAATCTATTGTAGAAGAAAATAAAAAATTAAAAGGGATTGAATGCTTAAAACAAAAACTTGAGGAAGCAAAACCTGGAGAACGTCCGCAGCCCGCTCCAATTGAAGGATCGGAATACATAGTTGAATGTGATTTTCTCATTGGTGCAATTGGACAAAAAGTGGATACGGCTTTTGTAAATCTTGATAAAGACTGCTCACTTGAAAAGTGGGGAACAATAACAGTAAATAAGAAAACACTTGAGACATCAATGCCGGGAGTTTTTGCCGGAGGTGATGCAGTAACAGGTCCGTTAACTGCAATCAGTTCTATAGCTCAAGGTAAACAAGCAGCTCAATCAATTATGAGCTTTTTAGAAAATGGAACAATTAAAAAATTAGAAAAAAAATTCTTGAGTTCGAAAAATAGATTTGGTGAATTATCCGAAAGAGAATTTTCGCAGATAAAGAAGTTAGCGCGCGAAAAAATGGCTGAACTGAATGTGACTGATAGAATTCACAATTTCAGTGAAGTTGATTTAGGAATTTCCGAAGAACAGTCGTTAAATGAATGTGCTCGTTGTTTGGAATGCGGCTGTTCGGAATACTACGATTGCACTCTTCGGAAATATTCTGAAGAATTTAATCTGGATATAACCGAATACATCGGTGAAACCAAAAAATATTTAGTTGATAACAGACATCCGTTTATTTCTTTAGATCCCAACAAATGTATTAACTGCGGTAAATGTGTGAGAACGTGCACGGAAATATTAAAAGTATCAGCACTTGGTTTTGTTTACCGCGGATTCAAGTCTGTTGTTAAACCGGCAATGGAAAAACCGCTGCTTGATACCAACTGTATTGCTTGCGGTAATTGTATTGATGTTTGCCCAACCGGAGCTATAAGCGAAAAATTCCCGTTTAAAGTTATGGGAACGTTACCAAAAGAAAATCATGAGACGATTTGCGGGTTCTGTTCCGTTGGATGCAAGATCAATTTCAAAAAGATCAACAATGAAATTTTCTATGTGTCAAATTCTACTGAAGAGATAATAGATACCCATAACAAAGGTTATTTATGTGTAAAAGGAAAATTTGGACATAGGTACTTGATGGAAAAGAATAGAGTTAAAAATGCTATTATTAGAAAAGATGATTTGGTGCATGAAGTCGGAATTGATGAAGCAATTATTTATTCAGAGAAAAAAATAAAAGAGATAATTAATAAATACGGAACCGATTCAGTTGCTGTTTTTGCCTCACCTAATTTATCCAATGAAGAATTATACCTACTACAAAAATTTACACGAGTTGGTTTGAAGAACAATAACATATCCAGTTTTTCGAATCTTTTTCAGAATAAAGAACTCGATGCGCTTGATGAATCTCAAAGATTTACTATTTCAACTACAACAATGGATAGATTGAAATTTGCCGATGTGATCGTAGTGATCAATTCAAATCTTTCTGAAGAAAATTTAGTAATGGAATTGAAAATAAAAGATGCTCAAAAAGGAGGAACGAAATTAGTTGTTGTTAATTCATCCGAGATTCAACTGGTAAGACAATCAGATCTTTGGATTGACAGCACTAAAGGAACGAATACACTTTTACTGGATGCTTTAATGAAATTATTTGTGGGATCTAATTCAATTGATACAAATTTTATTAATTCTAAGACAGAAAATTTCGAAGAATTAAAAAACAAACTCGAAATGATAAATCTAGATGAAGTGATGGAATTGACAAATATTGATCGGGAGAAATTTCAACAACTATTTGGATTAACAAAGAATGCAAATTCAAATATAGTTTTCATTTATAATCCGGATTCCACAAGAGAAAAATCAAATAATGATCTTAGAGCAATTGGTAATTTCTTATTAATGACCGGAAGAATAAACAAGGAAAACAACGGAATAATTTTACTAAGAGATAATTGTAACTCAGCCGGACTTATGGATATGGGTGTTAACCCGAATTACTTGCCAGGTTATGTTAAACATGATGATTTAGATGAGATAGAAAGAATAGGAAAAAAGTGGGGAGTATATCTGAATTCAATATTCAATCAAGTTAATCTTGAAAACAAAATTAATCGCGGTGAAATAAAAGCTGCGCTAGTTTTTGGAGAAGATCCCGCTGCGTTTAACAACGGCAGAAAATTTTTCAGCAGTTTAGAATTCTTACTGGTAAGCGATTCATTTTATACAGACTCAGTTTATGAAGCTGATGTTGTCTTACCTGCGCGAACTTATATCGAACAAGAAGGAACTTACACACGTTGCGACCACACAATACAAAAAGCAAAAAGAATTATTGATCGCGGTGATATTATTAACTGGGAAATAATTGAGAAACTTGCCACTAGCTTTTCATCGGGTTTCAATCATAAAACTACAGATGAAATTTTTGATGAAATAAAAAGTGTAAATAAATTTTACAGTAATATTGAAATTGGAAAATCTTGGATTGAAAGATTGACTGATAATGATTTTATGCAAAAGAAATTGAAATTCTCATTAAACAAATCAGACTTAACAACTTTTGAAGCAATCAAACCTGTAATTCATTTCCCGGAGAATTATTATGTTTCAAATGTAAAAATGCAGTTGGTTTAGGTTATGCTGAAAACTACCAGCTATAAATTGATTTACGAATTATTTGATCATGTATTAATCTTTGATCGAAACAATGAAGTAGTATTCGAAGGTAATGCATTTAAAAGATTACTAAACAATACTGCTAAAAATATTAACAGTCTTCTGTCGGAATCTCTTCAAGCAAATTATAATTCCAGAACACTTTTTGAAACTATTGAACAAGTCAAATCCGATCTAGAGCCGCATACAATTAAATTAAACGGAATTAAAGAAGAATATATTTTATTCCCTCTTAATTTTGATTTAGACCCGCACATTCTTTTAACACCTAAAGATAAAGTTATAGAGATAACAAGAATTGAACATGATCTAAAAGAAAGAGTAAAAGAATTACGTTGCCTATATAATGTTAGCAAGGAGTTAGAAGCTCCTCAATCAATTAATGAAGCTTTTGAAAAATGTATTAGACATGTTCAGATGGCTTTTCAATTTCCAAATGATGTTATAATCAATTTCGAAATTGGTAAAAAAATATTTGGTGATATAACGTGGAATCCTAAAACTATTAACTCAATTTATTTCTCTGATATAAATGTTAATAATAAAAAACATGGAGAGATAAAAGTATTACTAAAAAGTAATGTCGGTTTTCTTGAAGAAGAACAAAGTATGATCAATGAGATCTCCGGCAAGTTTGCAAGAGCTATCGAGGAATCGGAGAAAACAATAAATCTTGAGAAACAGAAAAAGATATTACTTGCCAAGAACGAAACATTATTAAGATTAACTGAAGAGTGTCATCAAAAACAAGAAAAGCTCCGAACTTTCTTTAGTGCAATTTCAGACCGCATTGTTGTTATCGACCATGAGTTTAACATTATAATGTCGAATAAAGATGACATTGGTGATTCAGGTAAATGCTACAATAAATTATTCGGACTAAATGAACAATGTGCTAATTGTCCGGCATTAAATACTTTTAAATCTGCACAAAATTGTTCATTAGAAAAAGATGAAGACGATATTTATTATACGTTAAGATCATATCCAATCTTCGATCAAGACAGCAAGGTTGATAGAGTTTTGGAAGTTTGCAGAGATATAACAGTTCAGAAAAGAATGGAAGCACAACTTTTACAATCGTATAAATTAGCTTCTCTTGGAAAACTGGTAGCGGGGGTTGCTCACGAAATTAACAATCCTAATACATTTATCCTTGGCAACTTGAAGATTATACAGGAAGCGCTGGATGATATTTTTCCGGTACTTGATAATTATTATTCAACAAAAAAAGATTTAAAGATTGCACGATTGGATTACGATGTGTTTAAGGATAACATTTCAACATTAATTACTGATATGATTAATGGTGCGAATAGAACAAAAAAAATAGTTGGTGATCTTAGAAACTTTGCAAAAAAAGATGATGGAACTTTAACTGATAATATTGATCTGAATTATATTATAAAAAATAATCTTACGCTCACAAGAAAACATGTAAAGAAATACGCCGAGTTGGAAATGATCCTTGCAGAAAACTTGCCGGTGTTTAAAGGTAATATCAATAAGATTGAGCAAGTGATTCTAAATTTGGTAATGAATGCTTCTGAGGCGATTGAAAAGAGTGATGGGCTGATAGTAATCAAAACTGCTTATGACGAAAATAAAAAAGAGGTTTTGTTGACTGTTATGGATAACGGCTGCGGTATGGATGCAACAATAATTAAAAATATTTTCGATCCGTTTTTTACCACCAAAAGAAATAAGGGTGGAACCGGATTAGGATTATCAATCACCTATGGAATAATTAAAGATCATAGCGGATATATAAACGTTGAATCAAAATTAGGAGTTGGTACTACATTCACAATTCATTTCCCAATAAAATAATATGCAGAAAAAATGAATAAAATCTTAGTTGTTGATGATAATCAAGCAATTCTCAATTTCTTAAATATTTTCTTGTTACAAACAAGAAAGTATCATGTAAAAACTTTGCAAGATAGCACGCAGACTTTTAGTCATTTGGATTCCGGGAAATATGATTTGTTGCTATTAGATATGGATATGCCAAATGTAACTGGGCTGGATATTTTAAAACATATCATAGAAAATAAAATTAACATAACAACAATTGTACTCACAGGTGTTGAAGATATTGATCTAGCTATTTCCGCAATGAAGTTGGGTACTTACGATTATATGCTTAAACCAATTGAGGAAGAAAGATTAATCAAAACTATTGATGCAGCACTTGACGAGAGAAGACTTGAATTAAACGAAAGCGGTATAACCCAGCGGTTATCTTTAGAGACATTAACTTATAAAGATGTATTTGAAAATATTATTACAAACGATGAAAAGATGGTCAAAATTTTTCATTATGTTGAAAAATTTGCCATCACTGATAACAGCGTTTTAATTTGGGGAGAAAGCGGGTCGGGGAAAGAACTTATCGCTCAAGCAATTCATAAAATCAGCAATAGAAGGAATAAAAAATTTGTTGCCGTTAATGCCGGCGCTTTTGCTCAAGAATTATTTTCATCGGAATTTTTCGGTCATGAAAAAGGTGCTTTTACTGGTGCGTCATCAGATAAGATTGGTTTTATTGAAGATGCTAACGGCGGCACATTATTCTTGGACGAGATCGGCGAACTATCTCTACCTATCCAGGTAAAACTTCTTCGTGTATTACAAGATGAAGAATTTTATAAGCTCGGTTCTATTAAAAATATGAAAGCTGATGTAAGAATCATTGCCGCAACTAATAAAAATCTATTTGAAGAAATTAAAAAAGGAAATTTTAGAAAGGATCTTTTCTTCAGGTTGAATATTAATTCTATAAATCTTCCACCACTAAGAGAAAGAAAAGGTGATATAGAATTATTGGCAAATTATTTTCTTAAAATGTTCAATGAGAAGTATAAAAAGAATATAGAAAAAATTTCTTCGCAAGTATTAAATTGTTTTATGAGTTATCCTTTCCCGGGTAATGTTAGAGAGTTGATGAATTTAATTAACAGTGCGATAATAGTTGAAAGTACAAATGAGCTGCATAAAAAATCACTTCCGAATTACTTTTTAGAGAACAATAATTCTTACGGTGAGTTAGACAATGATATTATTCCCCGGTCTTTAGAAGAGATGGAGAAAAATCATATAAAAAATGTTTTAGAATTTACTAACAAGAATCGTTCAAAAGCGGCGGAGATATTGCATATATCAAGAGTAAATTTAATCTCGAAAATTAAAAAGTATAAGATCGAGAAATAGCTAATTAGCTTGCTTGCCATTCCACAAAAATAATTTTGTTTCTTTCCTTAATTCGTAAATAAAAATTGAAATGACCGGTATGTATTCCAACATCATTACAATTGGATATTCCTTCCACAAATTATTTAGTTGGTAACTTAAAAGTGTAAACACGGTCAAGGAACTTAAACCAACATAGAAAATTCCACTCCATTTTGGAAATACAGGCAGCAACACAGCCAGCCAAGCAATATACCACGGATGAACGACGGGGGAGAAAATCATAAGTAGTAATACCGAATAATAATATTTTTGCAGCAAATCCAGTCTATTAAAGACAAGTGGAAGGAAACAAATAACTAAAAATATTCCGCAGATAATTCTTGCCGTTTGATTGTTTTGAATAAATGAATCAATAATATTGAATACAATTCCATTGAATGTCCAATTCTTTGCGTAAACAAAAAACGCTTCAAATGGATTGGAAGAAAATATATATGGTAAAAATTGAAAACCAAAAGCTATTAACGGAATAAAAACAATTTTAATCCTGTCTGCTAATTTTTTCTCGTAGAAAAAGAGAATCGGAAGGAAAAGAAATCCTACCGGTTTTATTGAAAAAGATAATCCGAGAAAAATTAATGAAGGTATTTTTTTATTATCCAGATAGAAAAATAATGCAAGAATTAAAAGAGGTAATCCAAAACCGTCAAGATGCGCATCAAGAGAAAACTGAATTATCGGCAAAGGACAGAGTGCATATAACAAAACATATTTATCGGGTAGATTCTTTTTCCTTATTAAAAAAAATAAAGCTAATAAAGTCATCAATTCAGAAATGAACAATAATAATTTATATCCCCAGACAGACTCTCCGCTTAATGAGTATCCGGCATAAAACAACCATTGGCTCAAAGGGAAATAAATTGTTTTTAGTTCCGGATTGTTAATAAGCTTAGGAATAATTTCTGAATGAAGGCTTTGCAACGCCGGATCATTTGGTAAATAAAGATAAGGATTAATACCAGCTGACTGAACTTTTCCATCCCACATATATCTATAATAATCATCGGAACCAATTGGATTAACCGAAATAAAACTTACTCGAAACAAAATTCCGACTGCAACCAGTCCTACTATATAGCTAAAAGGGATTTCATTTTTTAGAATTAAAAAACTAATAAAAACAAAAATAATGGAGGAAGATATATAAATGATTGAGTAAGTTATGATTGGCTTGATATTAAGTATAGGTATCAATAGAAAAAGAAAACACAAGACTAATGCGGATAAGATCAACAAAACTTTGCTTTGAGATTTCATTTGTATCGAATGTTTTATTAAGGTTAAAGATAAACAAAAGAAAATAAATCGGAAAAATGCATAGCTGTTTTTAATTAAATCATTATTTTGTTATAGATTTTGTCAACACTATTTATATAAAACATACATGTTGAAAAAAGAATTGCTTGCAGCAATAATCCTCTTCATACTTTTTCAAGGTTGTTCATCAATGTTGATAAAAGAAAATAATAATTTCATAAAAGTTAAGAACACTCATTTAGAACTTAATAGCAAACCGTATTACTTTACCGGTACAAATTTTTGGTATGGATGTTACCTCGGCTCACAAACGAATCAAGGAAACAGAGAAAGATTAATTAGAGAGTTGGATAATCTCAAATCAATTGGTATAACTAATTTAAGAATTATGGCTTCCTCGGAAGATTCCTATATTCAGAAGTCTCTAAAACCAACAATTCAAAATGAACCTAATGTTTTTAACGATGATCTGTTGGATGGATTAGATTTCCTTATTTCAGAAATGAAGAAACGGGATATGCGCGCAGTGATTTTTCTAAATAATTATTGGGAATGGTCAGGTGGAATGGCGGTTTATAATAAGTGGTTTTATAATGGTAAAGTTATTGATCCGTATGATACAACACAAGGTTGGGCTGCATTCATGGATTACACAGCTTCTTTTTATAAGAATGAAAAAGCAAACGAGTATTTCCGAAAGTTCATCAAGAAAATTGTTACCAGAGAAAATCCATACACAAAACAATTCTATTTTGAAGAGCCTACGATTATGGCTTGGGAATTAGCAAATGAACCGCGAGCCGGAAGTTTAGATAACGGTTTTGCTAATCTGGATAATTATTATAAATGGATTGACGAAACAGCTAAGTATATTCATTTTATTGATCCCAATCATTTAGTTACGACCGGAAGCGAAGGGGTTATAGGAAGTTTACTTAAGGAAGATATTTTTCTGAACGCGCATGAAAGTAATTACATTGATTATGCAACATTTCATCTTTGGGCAAAAAATTGGAATTGGTTTGATGCTAAAAAAAATAATGAGACTTATACCACAGCAGAAAAAAATGCTATTGAATATTTCAACCAGCATATGATTCTTTCAAGAAAATTAAATAAACCAATTGTTCTTGAAGAATTCGGACTACCCCGCGATAATGAAAATTATAATTCCGGAACACCAACTTCTGCACGTGATAAATATTACGAAAAATTATTGTCTGTAGTTTATGACAGCGCTTCTGCCGGAGCTCCTATTGCAGGAACAAATTTCTGGGCATGGACCGGAGAAGGACGAGGGAAAAATGATGATAATTTCTGGCGCGTAGGAGATCCTTTTACCGGCGACCCTCCTCACGAACCTCAAGGAATAAATTCTGTCTATGATACAGATGTTACAATAATTAATATTTTAAAAAATCACTTAGCAAAAATGAATATTCTAAACGAAATAAATCTTATCAATAAATAAAATGGCGAGGGATAATTATGAAATCATTTTCGAAAAAATTTATGAATTATACTCTACTAAGTTTATTTGTATTAGTTAATCTTCTCTTAATCTCATGCAAGAACAAGGAGACAAAAACTGAAATGGAAGTGAAGAAAGAATCCTTTGGTAAAACTGCTGAAGGGCAGAATGTTGATATTTATACCCTGACAAATAAAAACGGCATGACAGTAAAAATCATTAACTACGGTGCAACAGTTGTCTCTTTAACTGCACCGGACCGAAACGGAAAATATGAGGATGTTGTTTTAGGGTATGATAACATTGAGGGATATGAAGCTGACAAATCTTATTTCGGTGCGATAGTAGGCAGGTATGGTAACCGAATCGGTAAAGGTAAATTCAAATTAGATAGGAAAGAATATCAACTCTCTATCAACAATGGAGAAAATCATCTTCATGGCGGAACAATCGGATTTAACAAAAAAGTTTGGGAAGTTATTGACACCAAATATCTAAACGGACTTTCGGCTATATCAATGAAATATATTAGTAAGGATGGAGAAGAAGGATATCCCGGAACAGTTGAATTAACAGTTAGTTATAATCTTAATAATGAAAATGAACTTACAATTAATTATTCGGCATGGACGGACAAAAATACAATTCTAAATCCTACACATCATTCGTACTTTAATCTAACGGGCGATCCGAATAAAACTATTCTTGATCATGAATTAATGATTGATGCCGATAAATTTACTCCAGTTGATAAAGGATTGATTCCTACCGGTAAGTTTGTTGATGTAACAAATACTCCGATGGATTTCCGCAAACCGACAAAGGTTGATGCACACATAAATGAAAATTATGAGCAATTAAAATTTGGTCTTGGCTATGATCATAATTGGGTTTTGAATAAACATCAAGAACTTCAACCTATGATCGCAACTGTGTATGAACCAACTTCAGGAAGATTTATGCAAGTATTTACTGATCAACCCGGTATACAATTCTATTGCGGTAATTTTCTTGATGGAAAAGTAAAAGGTAAGAATGGAGTTATGTATGAGTTTAGAACCGGATTATGTTTAGAGACTCAACATTTTCCGGATTCCCCGAACAAACCGGATTGGCCTTCAACAGTTTTGAAAGCAAGTAAAACAGAATCGTATAAACAAACGACGACTTATAAATTCTCAGCAAAATAATTTGGCGGAGGAAAAATGCAAAAACTATTATCAGTTTTATTACTTGTTTCTTTCTCATTTATTGTCGGACAGAATTTAAAATCTCCAGAAGAATTCTTGGGATATAAAGTCGGTGCCGATTATAAAATTGCCGACTATGCAACAATCACAAAATATTTTAAACACCTTTCGAAAAACTCAGATAAAATTCTTTATCAAGATATCGGTAAAACAACCCTTGGTAAAGAAATGTTCATGGCGTTAATAAGCTCGTCCGAGAACTTAAAATCAATTGATAAATACAAAAAAATAATTCAACAGCTTTCTGATCCGCGCAAAATAAATGATGCTGATGCAATGCAATTAACCAAAGATGGAAAAGTTGTTGTGCTTGTTACTTGTAACATTCACTCTACTGAAATTGCATCTTCACAGATGTCTATGGAATTTGCTTACACACTCGCTAATGGAAGCGCTCCGGAAAAATCCAATAAAGCTCTTAATGATGTTATCTTTATCATCATGCCGTCAATTAATCCGGATGGTACAACAATGGTGGTTGATTGGTATAATAAATATTTAAAAACTGAATATGATGGTGCCTCAATGCCTTATTTATATCATCCATACGCAGGGCACGATAACAACCGCGACTGGTTTATGTTCAATCTGAAGGAAACACAAAATGTTGTTAAGGTTGCATTCCACGAATGGTTTCCGCAGATCTGGTTAGATGAACATCAAATGGGAAGCAATGGTGCGCGCTTGTTTGTCGTACCTTATAAAGATCCGATCAATCCAAATGTAAATCCGCTTATCTGGAGATGGCAAAAAGTAATCGGCGGATTAACTGCATTAGATCTTCAAAAGAAAAATTTTACCGGTGTAATTGATCAAGCGTTATATGATGCTTATTGGGAAGGCGCAACAGAAAATTCTCTATGGCATAATCAAATCGGTATGCTATCTGAAATGGCAAGTTGTAATGTTGCAAGTCCTATCTTTATTGATTCTTCCGAAGTAAAAGCAACTCAAGAAATTACAACTTATGATATCCGAACAAATTATCCTGCACCGTGGCGTGGCGGATGGTGGCGTTTGCGTGATATAGTTGATTATGAACTCGGTCTAACTTACAGTTTGCTTGAAACATCATCTATGTTTAAAGAAGATTTATTAAAAACTTATTATACAATGTGTAAGGAAGCTATAGAAAAAGGGAAAGAAGGAAATCCTTATGCATATATAGTTCCGAGAGACCAAAAAGATCCTGTTACAACTTCTTTGATGATTGAGAAACTTCAAATGGGAGGAGTAGAAGTTCAGTTTTCTGAAAAAGAATTTAAAGTTGGTAACACTATTTATCCGGCAAACAGTTACATCATATTTTTAGAACAACCGAACGGAAGATATGTTAAAGATCTTTTTGAAGAACAAACTTATCCGGATCTTAGAAGGACAAGAAGCGAAACCCCATTACGTCCTTATGATGTTGCCGGATGGACGCTTCCATATCAAATGGGTGTAAAATTTTTTACTATAAACGAATCAGTTAAAATTGATTCTAAAATTATAAACGATCCTTTATATCAAACTGCGATAATACCTACTGATGGGAATTTCTTTGTCACACCGGCGGGATTAAATGTTAATTCAACATTTGTTAATAGACTTCAAAAAGAAAATATCCCGGTCTATTGGAACAATGAAAAAATCAAGAACAACTCAAATGAATTTGAAGATGGATCAGTTTTTGTTCCTGTAAATGATAGATCAACAAAAGCAGTTACAGAATTAGCAAATGAACTTCATTTAAAATTATTCTCTGCTGATGTAACTGATAAATCTAAATTGAAAGAATTAAAAAAAGTTAAGGTTGGATTGTATAAATCTTATTCTGCTAGTATGGATGAAGGATGGACAAGATTGCTGTTGGAAAATTATCAATTTGAATTTTCATCTGTTGTTAACAAAGATTTCAAGAATAAAAAGTTGAAAGACAATTTTGATGTTATCATATTTCCTGATATGTCCGGTGACATAATTAAAGCCGGTAAACCAAGCGGCGAGAATGCACGTTTCTTCAGACCGAAACCGCCTGAATATGAAGGCGGAATTGAAAAAGATGGAGTTGAAAATTTAAAAACATTTATTGAAAAAGATGGCGGCTATGTAATTGCTCTTGGCCAAGCATGTAATTTTGCAATTGATGACTTAGGATTAAAAGTATCTAATGTTATGAAAAATGTTAAGAGTGATGATTTTTATTGTCCTGGATCATTAGTTAGAATGAATGTAGATAATACAAATCCAATTGGTTACGGAATGGATAGAGAATCAATCGGTTATTTAAGTGATAATATGGCTTTTGCAACATCTACTCCATTCGGTCAGTTCGATAGAAGTGTAGTAGTAAGATATCCGTCAAATAATTTATTAAAGTCCGGATTTTTATTAGGTGAAGATTATCTATTCAAACGTAATGCGGCAGTTGATGTAAAACAGAAAAATGGTCATGTAATTTTATTTGGTTTCAAAGTTCAGAACCGTCATCAAACATTCGGAACATTTAAGCTGCTCTTCAACGCAATTCACTTAGCTGGTATGCAGCAGTAATTGTTAGACATTAAATGCCTGGATTTATATTCAGGCATTTAATATTAATAAAAAAACATCAAGCTCTTTTACTCCCTTCGTCTCAACACAAATCACAATTTTTATTTTATACATTAATTTATCTTGAAGGTGATTAAACTTTCTTTTAACATCGAATGTCAATTAATCGGACATTGGGTAGACTAATTCATGAGTACTAAAAATTATCTAAAAAAAATTTCTGTCTGGGATGCTGATGCAGCACGCCACATTTTATCGCGTTCTCTTTTTGGTTTTACAAAAGATGATGTAACATTTGCTCTTACAAAAACTCTTGATGACTTTGTTGATAACTATCTTCTTCTAGACCTTGCCGAGCCGGCAGCACCTCAATATAATGGTGCCGATTGGGTTACTTTGCCGCACAATGTCACTAATCAACCCAGCTATACAAATTGGTTCCGCTCTATGATTTATTGGTGGTATAATTTAATGCTCACTCAAGGTTATTCACTTCGAGAGAAGATGGTACTGTTTCTACACAATCATTTTGTGTCTGAATACGGTACTGTACAAATTCCTCAATTGATATACATACAGAATAAATTATTCAGACAATATGCTTTCGGAAATTTTATTGATCTTACAAAGAAAGTAACTATTGATCCTGCTATGCTGATTTATTTAAATGGAAATGTCAGTACTGGATCATCTCCGAATGAAAATTATGCCCGCGAGTTACAAGAACTATTCACTTTAGGCATAGGAAATTATACTGAAGATGATATTAAAAATATGGCGCTTGCATTAACTGGTTGGCAAGTAAATGGAGGTTCACTAACATCGTTTTTTAATCAAAGCAGATGGGCAAATAAATCAAAAACAATTTATGGTAAAACAGGAAATTATACTTATGATCAAGCTGTTGATTTGATCTTTACTGAAAAGCCAATTCCTGCATCAGAATTTTTATGCAGAAAACTCTATAGAGAATTTGCATACTATGAACCCAATACAGATTACGTTACTCAGCTTGCAGTCGTTATGCGGAATAATAATTTTAATTTGAAACCGGTTCTTTCTACAATGCTCAAATCAGAATATTTTCATTCTGTTGATATACGCGGTGCAAGAATAAAACCGCCGGTAGAGTTTTTACTTTCTTCATTAAAACAACTTGGCATTACATATTCTAATAATGATTTGCCAAATTACATTCGAGCAATTGCCGATTCGCTTCAACAAACTCTTTTTAATCCGCCGGATGTACGCGGATGGGAAGGGCAGCGTAAATGGATCAGTACAATTACTTATCCGAACAGAAATGTTTATACGGATGCATTAGTAAACGGGAAAACATATAATAGTGTTAGTTATAAAATGAATGTACTAGTATATGCCAGAAGTTATCCAAGTTCAGAAAAGGCAGTACAATTCATAGAAGATGTTACTAAGCAGTTGATTCAATTTCCTTTAAGTCAGGCAAGAAAAGATTCATTACTTAGTACAATGTTAGACGGAACAGCTGTGGAAAATTGGACAACATATAGCCCCGGTGCCGATACACGACTGCAAAAATTTTTTAAGGCATTAATGCGTTTACCAGAATTTCAGTTATCATAATTTTTTAGAGCCTAAAATGAAGAGAAGAGAATTCTTAAAAAATCTTGGAATAGTAACCGGTGCCGGTGCAGTTACACTTTCGATCTCCGGAATTCCGATCAAAGCTTTTTCCCGACCATTTATGAATATAAAATCTACTAACGGGAAAATTTTAGTTCTCATTCAGCTTAAAGGCGGCAATGACGGACTGAACACTATCATTCCTTTTGAAGATTCTATCTATTATAATAAAAGACCGGTTATTGGAATACCGAAAGCAAATGTTGTTCAATTAAACAGTTTAACCGGAATGAATCCATCTCTTCAGCCATTAAAACAACTTTTTGATGATGGCAAATTTACTGTAATACAAAATGTTGGTTATCAAAATCCAAATCGTTCACATTTTAGAGCCACTGATATTTGGCTTTCTGCTTCTGATTCTAATCAATATATATATGACGGCTGGGTTGGAAGATATTTATTAAAAACTTATCCGGATTTTCCAAATATTCCTCCGCCTCACCCAATGGCAATTCAAATCGGCTCAGTTCAATCCGGAGTATTCGAAAGTACAGAAGGAGGATTAGCCGTTTCATTCGATAATCCGGATAATTTTTACACACTTGTTAATGGAATTAATGCCGATACTGATCCACCACCGGCTACAATTGCTGGTGATGAACTAAAATTTTTAAAAGAAGTTGCAGCTCTTTCAATTCAGTATGCAAGTGTGATAAAACAAAAGGCTGATTTAGGAAATCCTGTTGCAAGTTATTCCGCAGGTGGAACTTTTGGATCTCAACTAAAAATTATTGCAGACTTAATTCTGGGAGGACTAGAAACTCCGGTATACTTAGCTACGCTTGACGGATTTGATACTCATTCAAATCAGAACGGAACAAATTCTCACCCGCTTTTATTAACAAGGTTGGCAGAATCAATTAAAGCTTTCCAATCCGATCTTGAAAATTATGGATTGGCAGATAAAGTTGTAATTCTAACCTTCTCAGAATTTGGAAGAAGAGTTAATGAGAATGCAAGTGCCGGAACAGACCACGGTACTGCAGCACCAATGTTCTTGATTGGGAAAAATGTTAACGGCGGAATATTTGGAAATAATCCCAGCTTAACAGATTTAGACAGCAACGGAGATATTAAATACGTATATGATTTCCGCCAAGTTTACGCAACTATGCTTAAAGATCATTTCGGAATGTCTGCGACCGAGGTAGATCAAGTTCTATTAAAACATTTTGAAACTCTTGCTTTGATAAAAACTACAACGGATGTTAAATATGATTTTAATATTCCAACAGATTTTGCTTTAAAACAGAATTATCCCAATCCATTCAATCCTACAACGAGAATTGAATATTCTTTACCTCAATCAACTGATGTGAGGTTGAAAGTATATGATATAGTCGGCAGAAATGTTGCAACTATTGTAGATGCATTTCAAGCAGCGGGAAGTTATACAGTAAATTTTAATGGAAGTAGTTTAGCAAGCGGTACATATCTTTACGCATTAGAAGCAGGTTCAGAAAAAATTGTTAAGAAGATGATCCTTGTGAAATAGATTTAACACTTTTTAAATTGTTTGAATTGATTGTGTTATATATTTTAATCACATACAACAAATAGGATGGAGACATGAAAGCAAGATTCGTAGTTATTTTATCATTAATCTTTTTATTCGGTTTTACAGCACAAACATTTTCTCAAGGTATGGGAGGAATGAATCCTCAAGAACGAATGAAGCAGCAACTTCAGACATACAAAGAAAGACTTAAACTCACAGATGCTCAATTCAATAAAATTGATACTATTCTTAAAAATCAAATGAGTGAGATTCAGAAAATTAGAGATAATAGCGGCGGTGATAGAGAGTCAATGAGAGAAGCAATGATGGGTTCAAGAGACAAAATAAACAAGAAAATAGAAGCGCTTCTGGATGATACTCAAAAAGCTGAGTTTAAAAAGATTCAAGAAGAAGCAGCTCAAAGAAGACAGGGAATGGGTCGAGGTTAATAGTCTTGATACAGGATACTGGATGCTGGTTTAAAACAAGCATCCAGTATCAAGTATCCACATTTAAACAAAACTACAAGTTGATATTTAATCCGGCATAAAAACTTCTTCCAAGCGTACCGTAATTCAAAACTTCTTCATACTTTTTATCAAAAAGATTTTCGATTCTAATTGATAATTCTAAGTAGCTGAATAATTTATATGATGATGTTAAATTAACCAATGTGTAATCAGGTATAATAACACGTTCGGCAGGCCAGGTGGAAAAATCTTTGTCCTCACGTTCCCCCACATAAAGAAACAGCATATTTAAATTTATATTTGTATTGAGTTTATAATTTATATTGAAAGAAGCTTGGTGTTTTGGCCTCCGCAATAAAGGTTTGCCGTAGTCGTCACTTAACTCGTATTCATCTTTTGTCTTTGTAAAAGTATAATTAACATTTGCTGATAGTTTATTGAAATCAAAAACCGATGCAACAATTTCAAAACCATGTGAAGATGCTTGTGCAATATTTATTGTTCTATAGTTAGCATCAAATCCAAACATATTTTCAAGGTTCAAATTGAAATATGTAAATGCAATACTGAATTTTCCTTGCAAGAAATATTGTTCAAAACCCGCATCCCATCCTTTACTTTTCTCTGGTTGTAAATCCGGATTTCCAAATGCCGGATCAAAAAGATAAAACAGTGAAGGCGCTTTGAATCCGGTTCCTATAGACATTTTTAGTTTTGTGTTTGTGGAATTAATATAATATGCCGGTGCAAATCGATATGTAGTAACACTTCCAAATTTCTGATTATTATCTAATCTAACTCCTGCGGAAATAAACAAAGAATTTCCATAACTGAATTGATCTTGAAAATATACACTTGAAGTTCTAATAGATTGTTCTGGAAAGATACTTTCGAATGGTCCCCAATCGCTTGTTGAAACATAACTGGAATTTGTCCTTTCATTTTCAGTTTCCACACCTAATGTTATCAAATTATTTTCGATAAGACTGAGATTGTTTTGCCAATCAAACTTAACTCTGTCTGCTTTATTAAATCCGTCTGAAGATAAATTAGAATGAACTTGATCAACAAGATCAAGCGAGTGGCTGTATCGTTTAACCAATGAAGCATTGAATTGCTGCTGCCAATTTCCATCAAATAAAGATAAATTTAATCCGCTTTTGAAAAGCTGTTCTTCAATATTGAAATTGAAATTAGGATCGTCTCCTAATTTTTCATTTTGATCTAATGATGTTTCCATTTTTGTAAACTTATAAAGCAGATTCACTTTAGCTGTTGATGAAAGATCAAATCCAAAACGTGAAAAAAATGAATTGTTCGAATAACGATCTTTCTCCGCGTTCCCGAATTGCGAATCACTGGAGGAGACTCCATCACTTCCGTTCCGTGTTGCTGTAATTGCGTAATTGAGAATTCCAGACTTACCTTGTGCGGAAAGATTTCCTCGATAATAATTGTTGGAGCCGCCTTCCCCTAAAAAATTAAATTGAGGTTTATCTGTTCCTCGTTTTGTAATTATATTAATTACTCCTGCAATTGCTTCCGAACCATACAATGTGCTTTGAGGACCTCGTACTATTTCAATTCTTTCTATGTCGTTCGTATTAAGCGTAGAAAAATCAAATGCATTATTCGGAGAAGAAGCATCATTCATTTTAACGCCGTCAATAATAACCAGCGTGTGATTTGAATTTGATCCCCTTATATAAACGTATGCAAGTTTTCCCGGTCCGCCTTGTTGTGTAATAGTAAGTCCGGGCATTTCACGAAGAACATCTACAACTGTCCGCAAATTTTGGCGTGATATTTCCTCGGATGTAATAATTGAAACCGAACTGCCAAGTGTGTAATACGGAGTTTCCGTTTTATTTGCAGTTACAACAATTTCCGATAAAGTTGTTTTAACTGAATCAGATTGCTGTGCGGACACAAAAATTTGAAATAGAAAAAAGATTAATAGAAATGAATAAAGATGTTTCATAGAAGTTACTCCTTTAAAAAAGTTGTAACTCCGCGTGATGTTAAGATTGATTCAAAATATTGAGAAGGAGACTCATGAACCAAAACCTCTACCCGCGAAGGTTTATAAATTTGTGAATTCTACGGCAGGTCTCCTGACTTTCCCGACTTCCGACCGTCTTCCCGTTCCTAAGATTCGGAACAGTGACATTTTGGTTGAAGCGATTACTCAAAATTAATTTGAGTCGGGATTACAGTTGCGGGGCAGTACCGGAATTTCACCGGTTTCCCTATTGAGTTCAAAACGAACACCGCAAAAATGTTTAAGAACTTCGGACACAAGATAGAAAAGAAAAAAAAGCTGTGCAACGATAGAAAATTAAATCTTTATTAAAGTTACTTCTTCTTTGAAAAAAATCATTAATAGTTTTATCTTTAACTTGATATTAAAAATTATAGTTCAGCACTGTGGCAAAAATATTCTTTTCAGAAAAAAGTCATTTCAAAAAAGTATTTCTACAAATCACATCTATTCTAAAAACAAACCATCTTAAAAGAGGAGAGAATTAATGGGCTGGGTTTGGAAAAGTTTGAATTCATCCATTGGTAAGAAGTTGGTGATGGCAATTACCGGTTTAGCTCTGATGCTTTTTTTAATTGTACATCTCGCCGGAAACCTAAGTTTGTACGGCGGTAAAGATGCATTCAACAATTATGTGGGATTACTCGAGCATATTAAACCATTTATTCGGGTAATCGAAATTATTCTTGCTTTAATTTTTATCTTCCACATTTTTAATGGTACGCGTCTATGGATTGAAAATAAGCAGGCAAGACCGCAAGGGTATTCTGTCAATGGATCAAGAAAAAACACAACTGTTTTTTCACGCACTGCTTTCATAACTGGAAGCATAGTTTTTATCTTTTTAGTAATTCATCTACAATCAATATGGTATAAGTTCAATTACTCCGGCAGCGAATTGGATCTTTATACTATTACTACCGAATGGCTGCAAGTCTGGTGGTATGCTGCTCTTTATTTCATTGCGGTAATATTATTAGGTTTTCATCTTAATCATGGATTCCAAAGTGCATTCCAAACTTTCGGATGGAATCATAAAAAATATTTTCCATTGATTGAAAAGATTGGAACTATCTATGCTGTAATTATGACAATCGGTTTTGCTTCGATTCCAATTTACTTTTTATTTTTCTTCGGAGGTAAGTGATGATAAAATTAGATGCGAAAGTACCTGCGGGTAAATTAGAAGAGAAGTGGACGAACCACAAATTCAATATGAAACTTGTTAATCCTGCTAACAAACGTAAGTATGATGTAATTGTTGTAGGGACAGGATTAGCCGGCGCTTCTGCTGCTGCATCGTTAGGTGAACTTGGTTATAATGTTAAAGCATTCACGTTTCATGATAGCGCAAGACGCGCACATAGTATTTCTGCGCAAGGCGGAATTAACGCTGCAAAAAATTATCAGAATGACGGCGATTCTGTTTACAGATTGTTTTATGATACGATCAAAGGCGGTGATTTCCGTGCGCGCGAAGCAAACGTTTACCGTCTTGCAGAAGTAAGTAATAATATTATTGATCAATGTGTAGCTCAAGGAGTTCCATTTGCACGTGAGTATGGCGGGTTGTTAGATAACCGTTCGTTCGGCGGCGCTCTTGTATCAAGAACTTTTTATGCAAGAGGACAAACCGGGCAGCAGCTTTTGCTTGGTGCCTACACAGCAATGAACAGACAAGTCAAATCAGGGAAAGTAAAACTTTATACACGCAGAGAAATGCTTGATGTTGTTGTTGTTGACGGAATTGCAAAAGGTATAGTAGTTAGAAATTTAATAACTGGAGAAATCGAAAAATATTCTGCTCATGCAGTTATTCTTGCAACGGGCGGATATATGAACGCATATTTTCTTTCTACAAATGCAATGAATTGTAATACAACGGCAATTTGGCGCGCACACAAACGCGGTGCTGCATTTGCAAATCCGTGCTATACACAAATTCACCCGACATGTTTACCTGTTCACGGAGAGAATCAATCTAAGTTAACTTTAATGAGCGAATGTTTACGTAACGACGGACGCATTTGGGTTTCCAAACTTAAAAAAGAT
>Ga0082335_1002380_pt1 | contig 35383 bp, 36 predicted proteins | sample Subgrocontami58m_FD_72375 | JGI IMG/M metagenome (GOLD analysis project Ga0082335, IMG submission 72375) | Subsurface groundwater microbial communities from S. Glens Falls, New York, USA - GMW37 contaminated, 5.8 m (SPADES assembly) (version 2) ... | reverse complement strand
CATATACTCGCTCCTAATGCAGGAGAGCTAATTGCCCAAGCGATGTGGTTAGTTAAAAATAAAAATACAGTAGATGATGTAGTAAATTCTTTACTAATGTTTCCTACTCTTTCCGAAGCGATCAAGTTAGTGGCCTTGTCTTTTACTAAAGATATCTCTAAACTAAGTTGTTGTATCTAATATGGATCTTTGGGTAATTTTTTTAACCGGATTAACAGTTGGAGGTTTAACTTGTTTAGCTGTGCAGGGAGGGTTACTAGCCTCTATTATTGCTGCTCGTGAAGAGGAAGATTTAGAAGATGGTAGTCCCAAAAAACATAATATTAAACCTGTTTTAGCATTTCTTGCTACTAAACTTTTGGCTTATATTGCCCTGGGATTTATTTTGGGCAGCTTTGGGGGAGCTTTGGCTATATCAGATAATGCTAGGGTCATAATGCAATTTTTGGCAGGAGCTTACATGATTGCTATTGCCTTAAATTTATTAAATGTTCACCCCATTTTTAGGTATGTAATTATTCAGCCTCCAAGATTTTTGACTAAAATGGTGAGAAATACCAGCAAAAGTAAAGATTTATTCGCGCCGGCTTTACTTGGCGCTTTAACAATTTTTATTCCCTGTGGGACCACTTTAGCCATGGAAGCTTTTGCCATATCATCAGGTTCCCCTATTTTAGGAGCAGCTATAATGGCTACTTTTGTTTTGGGAACTTTCCCTTTGTTTTTAGGTCTGGGATTTTTAACAACCACTTTGGGTGATACTTTTAAAACTAAATTTTTCAAAATTGCCGGCATTCTGGTTTTATATTTGGGTGTAACTTCTTTTAATGGAGCTCTTGTGTTGGCCGGATCACCAGTTACTTTGCAAACTATCCGTGATGCCGTACCCATTAGTATTGATTTATCAGGAGGGGAATCAATGGGACAGGCTTTTGTAAAAGTGGAGCAGGGAGTGCAGGTAGTTGATATTGCTGTTTTCCCCACAGGGTATAGTCCAAGTAATGTGCAAGTAAAGCCGGGGATACCTGTCAGGTTAAATTTAAAATCAGGGGGAAGATTGGGATGTACCTCCCAATTTAGAATCCCCTCTTTGGGAATTAGTAAAAACATTCCTTTAAATGGAGTAGCAGAAGTGAATTTTACTCCATCTATGAAAGGAAAAATAGTTTTTACCTGTTCTATGGGAATGTATAGTGGAATAATTGAAGTGATATGATCAAAAAGAAATTTAAAATTCTGGATATGCACTGCAATTCTTGTGCCTTAACCATTGATATGGATTTAGAAGATTTAGACGGGGTCAAAAAAGCTCAAACAAGTTATGCCAAGAGTGAGTTAGAGGTGGAATTTGATCCTGAAAAAGTTTCAGAAAATCTGATTTTAGAAACCATCCAAAAATCAGGTTATAAGGCTGAAGTTGTTCTGTTGCTGAAGGTTCGCGGATAAGCAACTTTAGGGTCAATGGGTGAACCTTGAATATGCGGGTATCTTGCAGCCACCCGTCTAACATCTGTTAATAAAGCATCGATACTTGGTGGTCGCACATTTCTTTCTCCTTGTCCATAGGGCATATCTGTCCTAACAAGCACAGACCTAAATATTTTCGCAGTATCGTTCGGGTCTACCACCAATATAACCATTCTAAATCGTCTTCTTGATACATTCGCATCAGTAACAGATACGATTATAGGTTCTCTATCCGCATCTATACCTGTTGAAATAGCCACCTCATGCTTTAAGAAAGTTCCTATAGGGTGAGGACCCGGAAAAGAATCACGAATTCTCCTTAATTCATCGAATGTACCTGAATCAATTGGTGTTCTTTCTCCAACTGCCATAATTTATTTTTATCATAAAACTACTGTTTTGACAAGACCCCAATTCGTATGCTACTTTCAAAATAAATGAACAAAGTTAAATATCTTTTAACTTACCGTTTTTATTAACGATTTAATTGGGTATTATGATAAACTGGTACTGAATGGATAGACTCTGGTTTTCAGTTACTTCAGATTTATTTGTCAATTTATCAGCAGGTTGGTTTGCAGCAGCACTGATTATCCCTCCTACTTCAAAGAAAACGCTCCGTTTGAACTTCTGGCTATTTACTTTTGATATATTAGTTGGTATATTTTGTTTAGTAGTTTCTTTTTATTTTAAAAAGGGTTCAGTATGAAAGAAAAAAAGTTAGATCTTTATGATGTTAATATTAAAGTGGGAATTGCCTTTAGTTTACTTATGATTGTTTTTCTTTTGGCTTTCTTTATTCTCTTCAAATAATTCTCTAACTTGCTTTATGATAAACTGAAAGTATGTTTGATTTAATTTCCATTGGGGATGCGGTTATTGATACTTTTGTTCCTTTAACTGATGCCCATGTGCATTTGGATCAAAATTTAAAAGAACTGTGTCTTCGTTATGGGGACAAAATTCCGGTAGGGGATTCTGTTACTCAAGTGGCAGGAAATGCCTGCAACTCGGCAGTGGGAGCCTCTCGCCTGAAATTAAAAACATCTGCCTATATTAATGTGGGAGGGGATCACGACGGAGCGCGTATTAAAGATCACTTAAAAGATGAAAATGTTGATACAAGATATGTAGTGACAAATAAAGACTTACCTTCTAATCATCATGTGGTTATAAATTATAAAGGTGAACGGACTATTTTAATTTTCCACCAGCCCTGGAAATATCATTTGCCTGATTTGGATAAATCAAGATGGGTATATTTTACTTCCCTATCCCCCACTTTTGCAGATTCTAATTTATTGGAGGAGCTGACAAATTATCTGGAAAGATCTGGAGCTAGACTTTTGTATAATCCGGGCACTTTTCAAATTAAACTGGGGGTTAAAAAAAATCCGCGTTTACTTTCTTTAACAGAAGTTTTTATTGTTAATCTGGAAGAGGCTAAGATTATTTTAGGTCATAGCGAGGGAGCAGATTTGCCTATCAAAAAACTGCTTCAGGGGATTTGTGATTTAGGGCCAAAAATGGCAGTAATAACAGATGGGGGAAAAGGTTCATATGGGTTTGATGGGGAAAAATATTATCATCTGGAAGTTTTTCCGGCCAAGTTGGTGGAAATGACAGGATCTGGAGATGCGTATGCTACAGGTTTACTAGCAGGGCTTTTTTATGGTAAAGATCTGCAAGAGGCAATGCGTTGGGGAGCAGCTAATGGAGCCTCGGTGGTTGAACAAATCGGCCCCCAAGCAGGCCTTTTAACATATTCCCAAATGCAGGAGCGATTAAAAGAAAATAAAAAAATAGCAGCTAAAGAAATTTAAAAAACAAAAGATTCCCCAATAAAAGCGCAGCAATTAAAGGGTCCACAAGAGAAACAGATGAAATTAGAAATGCGGCTACGGCTACAAAGACACCGAAGATTACTTGATATTTTTTAATGTGCGGGGTGGTCATTGGTTCAGGTAGCATCACCAGGGCAAAAAATAACACTGTGGGGTCAAGAAAAGAATTCTTAAAAATTATTCCATAGGCAAGCAAAAAGGAAAAAATAGTCAGATAGCGTCTCATTTTTTTGATGGAAACAAAAGCGGGAGTTAAAAGAATTAAAAAGAAAATTAAATTCTGCGGAAAGGTTTGAAATGAAACTGCCCACCAGGAGATGTCAGTTTGAAAGATCAAAGCGCTGGTAAGTAGTCCAAAACCGGCCGGATTAAAAATATGTTTTCCTGAAATCTTTAAGAAATTTTTGGAAAACATGGCTAAAATTCCTGCTGCAATTGGAATATACCAAACCGCGCTTGGATCGAATAAAAGAGCGATGATCAGTCCTGAAACTAAGGCGCTGGAGAGTAAAAAAGGGGATTGATGGCGAAGATTAATAAAAATAAAATCAGAAATTAAAGTTGAAGATAAAGCTAAAAATAAAATACTAATTTTTGATAAAGAAAAATCATGCCATAATGCCGAGAGAAAAATCAGCAAAAGAAACCCGGCCATTTGAATTTTGGGCAATTTAAAAAGAGATTTCATAAATTTATGGTATCATATTTATATGGATTCACTGCTGCTTGTTTCGCGAGGCGAGCCTCAAATTTTTGACACCATAATTATTGGCGGAGGAGCTTCCGGCATTACAGCTGCAATCTATACGGTCAGAAAAAACTTACAAGTATTAATGCTGACAAAAAATATCGGAGGACAAGCAGCACTATCCGGCGATGTGGAGAACTATCCTGGATTTACCATGATTACAGGAAGTGATTTAGCCAGGAAATTTAGAGAAGAGTTAATGAATTTTGAAAATAGAGGGTTATGGATTAAAGAAGGAGCAGAGGTGGTTGATTTATCCGGTGCGGATTCGGATTTCTTAGTTAAAACTTCAGATGAGAAAGAGTATCATGGTAAAACAGTAATAATTGCCTCCGGCAGAATCCCAAAGATGTTGGGTATTCCGGGTGAGAAAGAACTGCTTGGAAAAGGTGTAGCAACCTGCACAACCTGTGATGCGCCCTTTTACAGGGATAAAGATGTGGCAGTGGTAGGTGGTGGAAATTCTGCTTTGGATGCGGCATTTGTTTTGCAAAAGGTGGCCCGATCCGTCACCATTATTAATATTACAGACGCTCTTCGCGGAGATGAGATTTTAATGAAAAATGTAACATCTTCTTCCAAGGTTAAGATTTTAAATAATCACGAAGCTTTGGAGATTTTAGGCGATCAGGCTGTTGGGGGAATTAAAATAAAAAACAAACAAACAAATGAGGAACAAATAATTCCTGTTTCCGGAGCGTTTATTGAAATCGGCTGGAACCCCTCTACTTCTTTTGACAAATTGACTGATAAAAATGATAAAGGGGAAATCGAGGTAGATAATTACGGTGCCACTTCTATTCCGGGGATTTATGCTTGTGGTGATGTTAATGACCAGTGGGGTGAACAAATTGTGATTGCAGCAGGAGAAGGTGCCAAAACCGGACTAAGAGTGGCAGAGCATCTTTCCAAAAGGTTAATGTACTAAAACCCTGGTACCCGGGTTTTCCGGGGTGGAGTGGATGGTATTGACTCCTTCGGGTAAGACTGGTCCGGCCCAATCAAAGATTTGAGCAGCAGAGGCCAGTGGCGCATTAACACACCCATGACTCATGGGTTGGCCAAAATTATTATGCCAGTAAGCGCCGTGAAGAGCGTAACCTTTATAAAAAAACATGTTATTGGGAACATTAGGAAGATAATAATATGTTCCCAATTCTTTGGATCCGCCCGACATCGCCTGATTCCTAGTTTTATGCCAGATCCTAAATTCTCCGGTGGGAGTGGGAGCCCACTTGCCGGATGAGATGAGGAATTCCATCACTTTTTTATTTCCTTCCCAAGCTCGCACTTTTTGTTCCGGTATGGAAACCTCAATCCATTTTTCCTCTCTTGCAGCATTGGTAGTACCGAGCACGGCAGTATTTTTGACCTGCCTGCCGGCAGGCAGGTTTTGAGCCAAGGAGGTTTTGGGATAATCAATTACTTGATTGTTGAAAATGGCGATTGAGGCATTTTCATCAAAATTCCCGCTGGAGCTCTCAACTTGTTCTTTGGTGCAGCAGGAAGTGGTAGGATCTCCTGAAATGCCAAATTTATACACAAGCTCTTGCCGCAAACTCTGGAAATTAAAAACAGCATAACCTAAAAGTCCGATAATGATTAAGACTAACAAGAGACGGTGCAGCATATAAAAGTTTGTGCTCCGTCTTAGCACTAATTTAATTGTGGGACAAATTTGATCTGGACGTCAAGAGGCAATTTAGATAAGATGGAAAATTACATGAAAAAATTGGCTGTACTTTTAACTATTTTGACTTTTCTGCTTGTAGTTTTGTTAATCAGCAGCTTGAATAGGGGAAAGATAAATTTAATCTCTCCTATTTTAGTGCAGGAAAAAGTTTTAGGGATCAATCAGTGGTTTCCGGAGAATATAAATGTAGTGCAATTGGATGCACCAAAAGTGAGTGCGGAAGCAGCTTTATTTATTGACACAAAAACCAAACAGGTATTTTATTCAAAAAACCCCAATAAAAAATTGCCGATTGCTTCTTTAGTTAAGGTGATGACGGTTTTAATTGCCTTGGAACACAAAAATATGGATGATCAGTTTACGGTTTCCCAATATGCAGCAGATATGGAGCCAGACAAAATGTTTTTAATTGCTGGAGAAAAACTAACTTTAAAAGAGTCGTTATATGGAATATTTTTGATTTCTGCCAATGACGCGGCAGAGGTTTTGAGCGAAAGGACAACAGGAGATAGAAGTGAGTTTATTAAGCTAATGAATGCAAAAGCTAAACAACTGGGAATGGAAAACAGTTATTTTGCCAATCCTACAGGTTTGGATGAAGATTCCAATAATTCATACTCCAGCGCTTATGATCTGGCAATTTTATCCAGGTATTTAATAAAGCATTATCCCGAAGTGGTGGAGATTTCCCAAACTCCCCATATTATTTTGCCTCAAACAGAAAACCATCAGGACTATGATATGTATTCGGGGATTAATCTTTTGACAACTTATCCGGGAGTAGTGGGACTTAAAACCGGTTATACCCCGGAGGCAGGATTAACTCTGATCACTTTGGCCCGTAAAGAAAGCCGTGAGGTGCTGGGAGTGCTTTTGGGCTCGCAGGACAGAAGAGATGAGGCAAGAAACTTGCTTAACTTTTCTTTAAGTGCTATATAGAAACCGTGACCAATCAAAACCTTTTAAAATTATTGCTGATTGTATTTATCATAGGAGCAGCTTCTTATTTTGCTTTTAATAAATTTAAGCAGGAGATTAGTGTTTCACCTTCACCTACTCCATCTCCCGGTACTTTAAACTTTACTCTTAATCAACCTCAACAATCTCCTCCACCTGCAACTAAACCCCAGCCTTCTGGTTTGCCTTTTGCCAAAAATAAATTAGTAGGAACCTTTCCGGGTATTTTGAAAGAAGAATTTTTAAAAAACAAAAAAGCTCAAGTTTTAACCAACAAAGGTATGTTTGAGATGGAGATTTATGCTGATGTGCCAATGACTGCTTCCAATTTCATATTTCTTGCGGCTAATGGTTTTTATGACGGATTGAATTTTCACCGGGTGGAAAAAGGTTTTGTAATTCAGGGTGGAGACCCATTAGGTAATGGTACAGGCGGACCTGGTTATATTTTTCCAAATGAGGCAATAACCAGGGATTATAATAAAGGAGTTGTGGCTATGGCTAATGCCGGTCCGAATACTAATGGCAGTCAATTTTTTGTTTTATTGGAAGATCGTCCGGAGCTTCCCAAAAATTACACTATTTTTGCCAAAGTTATTTCAGGTATGGATGTGGTGGAAAAAATTGAAGTAGGGGATATAATGAAAAAGGTAACTATCCAACATCTTGTATATTGACACTTTAAGATATCAACATGTTATGCTAAACTAGGTATTGTGAAATGTCCATTTTGCCAAAGTCCTTTAAGTAAGGTTGTAGATAAACGATCAGTAGAAAGCCGTGGGGAAATCAGGCGGCGCCGGGAATGTTTAAAATGCGGAAAGCGTTTTACAACTTACGAAATACTTTCTGCTATCGAAATTTTGGTAATTAAAAAGGATGGGAAAAAAGAGCCATTTGCAAGAGAAAAGCTGCAGAGAGGATTAGTCAGGGCTTTAGAAAAAAGACCGGGTATTGACAGGATTGAAAGCATGCTGAATAGAATAGAAAGCCGCATTAGGGTAAGAAGGCTGCAAGAGGTTTCTTCGCAGACTTTGGGGAAATGGGTTCTTGCAGAACTTAAGAAATTGGACCCGGTTGCTTATTTACGTTTTGCAAGCGTGTATAGGACTTTTTCCGACCCAAAAGATTTTAAAAAAGAACTGGAAACATTATAAGAATATGAAAAAGATAAAACCAACTTTACAAGTTATTACTATGCCTAGGGTATATGTTGGGAGAAAAAAAACTAATGGTGTACAAAAAACTAATGGCAAGCATAATGGATTAAATCGAAACAACAGGAGTTTTGAAACAAGATTTGTTCCCCGTTACAAAAAGATTCCGCCTGTGCCTGCAGATTTACCTACTCCCACATTTTCCGAAAGTTCAAATAAAATTTTACTAGAAAGATATCTTCTTAAAGGTGGAAACTTGGAAGTAGTGGAAACAGTAAGTGAGAGATTTTGGCATATTGCATATGACATTGCCTCGGGTGATTTTGATTTTGGGGCAAGCGAGAAACAAGTTCAACAAAAAGCTGTTGAGTTTTATGGAATAATGGTCCGCCAGGAATTTTTGCCTAATTCCCCAACAATAATGAATGCCGGAAAACAAAACGGTTTGCAGTATTCTGCTTGTTTTGTGCTGCCGGTAGGAGATTCACTTCCTGAAATATTTGATTCTATAAAATATGCGGCGTTGATTCATCAAACAGGAGGAGGAACTGGTTTTGCTTTTTCCAGACTCCGCCCGGCAGGCAGCATAGTTAATACAACAGGTGGTGTGGCATCAGGCCCTGTGTCTTTTTTGCGGGTTTTTAATGCTGCTACAGAATCTATTAAACAAGGCGGTACCAGAAGAGGAGCTAATATGGGGATTTTAAGAGTTGATCATCCTGATATTTTGGAATTTATCAGGTGTAAGGCAGAATTGGATGATTTAAACAAACCGGTTTATGAGGGTATTGCTCCGCTTTTGCCAGATGATTCTGCCAGAGACTTTGTTAAAACTTTGCTTTTGGATAAACAGATTGCCAACTTTAATATTTCAGTTGCAGTGACAAATAAATTTATGGAAATGCTTCAAAAAGGCGAAGATTTTGATTTAGTCAATCCTGACAGCAAAGAAGTGGTTGGTAAATTAAATGCAAAAGAGGTTTTTGATGAGATTATTGAACGGGCTTGGAAAACAGGGGACCCGGGACTTATATTTATTGACAGGATTAATGATTCCCCTGCCAATCCTGTTCCCAAACTGGAAACCATCGAGAGTACAAACCCCTGTGGGGAGCAACCCCTGGCGCCATGGGATGCTTGTAATTTAGGATCTATAAATCTGGGCAAATTTGTTTTAGAAGACGGATCAGGTGTGGACTGGGAAAGACTTGGTAGAATAACAAAACTGGCAGTGCATTTTTTGGATAATGTGGTGCAGACAAACCCTTATACCCTAAAACAGATTTATGATGAGGTACATGGTAATAGAAGAATAGGGTTGGGAGTAATGGGTTTTGCTGATATGCTTTTTAAGCTTAGGATTCCATATAATTCAGATGAGGCGTTAAATTTGGCTGGTAAATTAATGAAGTTTATTAATGAAATAGGACACGAAACTTCAGAAGGATTGGCAAAAGAGCGGGGTTCTTTCCCAAACTGGGCGCACTCAATTTATGCAGATAAACACACCAAAGCTTTTAAAAACAGACCACAGTCAAAAGCTTATATGGGCAATAAACAAATCAGAAATTCAACAATTACCACAATTGCCCCAACAGGCACTATTTCCATTATCGGCGATTGTTCCTCCGGCATTGAACCGGTTTTTGCCTTAGCCTATATCCATAAAGCTAAATCAAAAGGAGATGAATACAGGACACTAACTATTGCCAATCAAACATTTGCTGATATTGCAAAAGAAGAAGGCTTTTGGAGTGAAGATTTAGCAGCTAAAGTATTGGAACACGGATCTGTCAAAAATATTCCTGAAGTGCCGGATGAGTTGCAGAAAGTTTTTGTGACAGCTCAAGAAATTGAGCCAACCTGGCATGTTAAAATGCAGGCAGCTTTTCAGGCATATACAGATAATGGAGTTTCCAAAACAATAAATCTTCCAAATAGTGCCACCCGTGATGATGTACAAACTGCATACATGATGGCTTATGAAACAGGTTGCAGCGGGATAACAATTTATAGGGATGGATCCAAAAGTATACAGGTTTTAAATGTATCATCTAGTCTTAATAAGGATCAGGTAGTTCCGGTGGCCCAGAGACCAATGATACTCCGTGGCAGAACTTATAAAATCTCTACGCCTGTGGGTGAGGCGTTTATTACCATTAACAGAGATGAGCAGGATCATCCTTTTGAGGTATTTATCACAGTGGGCAAAGGCGGGATGCATACTATGGCTGATGCGGAAGCTATGGGAAGGTTGGTTTCGCTGTCTTTAAGATTGGGTAGAAATGGTCACCCCGCAGATCCCAAAGAAGTGGCAGTTGCGATTGTCAACCAGCTCAAAGGAATTGGGGGAGCATCTTCTGTGGGATTTGGTAAAAATAGGGTAATGAGTTTGGCAGATGCTATTGCAAAAGTGTTGGCAGAAGATTTGGCGCTTAATGGTTTAAAAGAAGAAGAAGTGGAACAAGTTCCTTTAAATTTAACCCCTTCTACAAATGTTGATCTTTGTCCGGAATGCGGCAGCGTTTCTTTTGTGATGGAAGAAGGCTGCAAAAAATGCCACTCCTGTGGTTACTCCATGTGCTAATATCCGCAGGTGTCAACCTATTCCACCCCAAGGGTGTAAGTATAGAAAATTATCCATTAATATCAATGAGGGCATGTTTAATCCTTTCAAGACTTTGAGCATAGGAAACTTGATCTAAACAAAACTGTTGATAAGATTTGATAGGTTTAAAAGAACCTAAAACCTCCTCTTTTGCGCAGAAGCCCTTTAAATTATTAACATATTCTTTATAAGAAGACCATTGATAATCATTTAAATTCTTCACAAGAAAAGAGGCGATCGGGTTTAGGTGAATATAGCGGGAAACATGAATTAGTTGTTCGCCGCTCTCAATTAATACGGACTTAAACTCTCCTTGTAACAGTAATCCAGTCCTTCTGTGTTTAATATTAAAATACTTTGTATAACTATTTGATAATTTACTTACTAATTCAGTTATCCCTCCTTCCCGGACTTGTTTTAGAAGTAAATGGAAGTGATTAGGCATTAAGCAATAAGCTATTATTTCCACTATTTTTTTGGATAAATCTGGTTTAAAAGATCCGGTTGGGGAAAATTGCGAAAACTTTGGCTTTGGTCCTTCTAAATGATAATAATTAAGAGTTTTTAGAAATCTTTGATAATCACGCTGGGCTTCAAATATTCTTCGTTTTTCAGTTCCACGATTATATATATGGTATATTTGCCCGTTAATAAATGGTATAACTCTTGAAGGCATGTTAAGGCTAATATAATTCAAAAAGCCGCAGGTGTCAACCTATACCACCCCAAGGGTGGAAGCAGACGCCATGGTGAATCTGTTAAAATAGCCCAATGGATTCTAAAAAAGGCCTGGTGATTTTATATACAGGAGAAGGGAAAGGGAAAACTACTGCTGCCTTAGGTTTGGTACTTAGGGCTGTTGGGTATAAAAGGAAATGTTTAATAGTGCAGTTTGGCAAAATTTGGTTTACTGGTGAGATTTTGGGAATAAAAAAACTTTTTCCTCTGGTTAAAATTATCCAAGGAGGAAAAGGTTTTGTCAAGATTTTAGGGGATAAACTGCCTCTTTCAGAGCATAAAAGAGCTGCCAGAGAAACATATAAAATGCTTTACGATGAGGTAATATCGGGCAAATGGGATGTGGTGGTGGCAGATGAGCTAATAGGGGCTGTTTCTTCAAAGTTGCTTCCTTTATCAAAAGCTGTTAAGCTAATAAAAGATAAGCCTGTTAATGTGGATTTAGTCCTGACAGGCCATCATGCGCCGGAGGAGTTGATTAACATGGCAGATTTGGCTACGGAAATGAGAGAAATAAAGCACCCTTTTCAAAAAGGAATGCTGGCTAAAAGAGGTATTGACTTTTAGCACTCTTTATGTTAATCTGCTAATTAATAATTATGCCTGATCCTTTAAAACCATTCATACAAGAACCAATCAAATTTAAGCCTACTATGCCGATAGGACCGCTTCGCGATACGGTTATTTTCCCGGGTAACTCCGTACCCATTATTTCCGGCCGGCCCAAATCCAAAGCAGCGCTGGATGTGGCTTGGAATACGGATAAGTTAATAGTTTTTGTGACCCAAAAAAACTCCCGCATTGAAGATCCGGGAGAAAAAGATCTTTATAGAGTGGGTACTGTTTGTCTGATCCGCCGGGTAGTGAAAAATCCTGAAGGTGAGTATACTTTGCAGGCAGAAGGTATAGCCAGGGTTTATATTAAAAACTTTATTAGAACCGATCCTTATCTTGAAGCAGAAATCGAAGAAATTCCCGAGCTTTATGAAAAAAGCGAACAAACAGAAGCGTTGATCCGGACAGTTAGAGATCAGGTTAAGAGATTTCTGGAGCTGGGGGGAAATCCTTTTTTTGATCAAAGCAATTTGGCCAACTGGTCGCTTTTTACCTATAGTGATGATCCTAATCATTTAGTTAATTCTGTTGCCCAAGCCATTGATTTTAAAACCATTGACAAACAGCAAATTCTGGAAATGGTGGGAGCGGCAGAGCGTTTGCAGCGGCTCTCCGAATTGCTGGCTAAAGAGGTTAGAATTATGGAGATTTCTCAAAAACTAAACCAGCAAACCCAGGAGCGGGTTTCCCGGATGACCAAAGAAACTATTTTGCGGGAACAAATGAAAAGCATTGAAGAAGAATTGGGAGGAGGGGACGGTGAGCATAGTGAAATTAAAGAATTTGAGCTGAAGATTAAAAAAGCCGGTATGACCAAAGAGGTGCAGGAGCGGGCCAAAAAAGAGCTGGGGAGGTTGGTCAAGATGTCTTCATATAATCCTGAAGCAGGCTACATCCGGAATTACATAGAGTGGTTGACTGATATGCCATGGAGAGCGGGAAAAGGATCAAAAGTTGACCTTAAAAAAGCAGAAGAAATTTTGGATGAAGATCATTACGGATTAAAAAAAGTTAAAGAAAGAATTATAGAGTTTTTGGCCGTGCATAAACTGGCAGGCAAAATGAAAGGTCCGATTCTTTGTTTTGTGGGGCCTCCCGGGACAGGTAAAACTTCGATTGGTAAATCAATTGCCCGGGCTTTGGCTAGAAAATTTGTCAAAGTTTCTTTGGGCGGAATTAGAGATGAAGCGGAAATAAGAGGCCACAGAAGGACTTATGTAGGCAGTATGCCGGGAAGAATTATCCAGGGGATTAAGCAGGCCGGAGCCTCCAACCCGGTGTTTATGCTGGATGAACTGGATAAGCTGGGGGCTGATTACCGCGGTGATCCTTCGGCAGCCCTGCTGGAAGCTTTGGATCCTGAACAAAACGAAGGATTTTCCGACCATTATTTAGAGGTGCCTTATGATTTGTCTAATGTGATGTTTATCACTACTGCTAATATTTTAGATACCATTCCTTTTGCTTTAAGAGATAGGTTGGAAATAATCCGCTATCCGGGTTATACCGAAGACGAAAAATTTCATATTGCCAAAAAATTTTTAATCCCCAAACAAATTACCAATCATGGGTTAAAACCAAACCAGATTGAATTTAATGATGAGGCAATATACTCACTTATTAGAGAATATACCAGGGAAGCAGGAGTAAGGAATTTGGAAAGAGAACTGTCTGCCGTGATTAGAAAAGTAGCCAGAAAAGTGGCCGAAGCCAATGGCGAGGCCAAAAATTATGCTATTACTCCGGATGATGTACACAAGTTTTTGGGACCAATTAAGTTTTTGCCGATTTTGGCTGAAAAAGAGGATGAGGTGGGTATGGTAACAGGTCTTTCCGTGACAGAGGCAGGGGGAGAGGTACTATTTATTGAGGTCACCCTGATGCCGGGTAAAGGCGGGTTACTTCTTACAGGTCAGCTGGGAGATGTGATGAAAGAATCGGGTCAGGCTGCCATGAGTTATGTCAGAGCCCATTGGGCCTCCCTTGGTTTACCCGAGCGGTTTTTTCAAAAAGTTGATGTGCATGTTCATGTGCCGGAAGGAGCAATCCCTAAAGATGGGCCATCTGCAGGAATTACTTTAACCACTGCCATTGTTTCCGCATTTACCAAAATTTCGGTTCACAAGGAAGTGGCTATGACAGGGGAAGTGACGCTGCGGGGAAGAGTTTTGGAAATCGGCGGATTTAAAGAAAAGATTTTGGCTGCCCACCGCGCCGGAGTAAAAACTATTATTGCACCCTCGGATAATGAAAAGGATTTGGAAGATATTCCAGATTATGTCCAAAAAGACCTAAAATTTGTTTTTGTCAAACATATGGATGATGTCTTCAAAGAGGCCTTGATTAGATCTCCTCAACCAAAAATTATCAAGCCGCTTCCACTTCAACCTGCCTTTGTGGCGTAAGATTTCCTCTTGACCCTTCAATAAATTCAGGGTAAACTATAGTTAATTCTGCCTCGAAAATTTCTATGGATTTAATTATAAATAATACCAGCTTAATTATCTGGTCTGCTGTAGCAGCTTCTCTTGCATATGGTGGATGGTTAATTGTTGATATTATGCGACATGGGGCAGGGGATGAGAAAATGCAGGAGATTGCCTCTGCCATTCAAGTTGGAGCAGCTGGGCCATGCCACCAATATTATTGCCGGTCTTGCCATTGGCATGAAATCCACCTTTGCCCCGGTTATTTTGATTTCAGCGGCAGTATTGCTTTCTTTTTCTTTGGCAGGGCTTTATGGGATAGCTTTGGCAGCAGTAGGCATGTTGTCTTTGGCAGGGATTATTGTGGCTATTGACGCTTTTGGCCCGATTACCGACAATGCCGGCGGGATTGCCGAAATGGCTAATCTGCCTGATTCTGTCAGAAAAGTAACAGACCCGCTGGATGCGGTGGGTAATACCACCAAGGCCGTGACTAAGGGTTATGCCATTGCTTCTGCCGGTCTGGCAGCATTGGTTTTATTTGCCGCATATTCAGAGGAGTTTGCCGCAGTGGGCAGATCTCTGCAGTTTTCTCTCTCTGATCCCAAGGTGATTGTGGGGCTTTTTGTAGGTGGATCGCTCCCCTATCTTTTTGCTTCATTTGCCATGGAAGCAGTAGGTAAAGCAGGTGGGGCAGTGGTGGAGGAAGTGCGCCGTCAATTTAAACAGATCAAAGGGATTATGGAAGGAACTGCCAAGCCGGATTATGCGGCTTGTGTTTCCATTGTTACAGCTTCGGCGCAAAAAGAAATGCTGGTTCCGGCCTTGATTCCGGTTTTGGCTCCTGCAATAGTAGGTTTTACTTTGGGTCCTGTTGCTTTAGGAGGGATGCTGGTGGGATCAATTGTGACAGGGATTTTTGTGGCTATTTCCATGACCACAGGTGGAGCAGCCTGGGATAATGCCAAAAAATATATTGAATCCGGCAAATTTGGCGGTAAGGGAAGCGAAGCTCACAAAGCTGCAGTGACAGGTGATACTGTGGGCGACCCCTACAAAGACACTGCCGGCCCAGCTATCAACCCTATGATTAAAGTGGTAAATATAGTAGCATTACTATTAGTACCATTTTTGAAATAAAATATAACTTATGAGCGAAAGAAGACTTACACCTGAATTTAGGGAATTTCTTGCAGAATCAAGAATGGATTCACCCTTTGATGATCCAGTATTTTGTTCTCCTAGATGGTTACAAAGGATAGTTGAACGAAGACTTCCTTTATTAGTAAGTGATGGTTATCATAAAATGAAAGAAGCAGCGACGTCTACAGGAGATATTAGGTAACTTTTATTGGATTGGATTTGGGGGAGGGGTGGGTTGGCCGCCACCTAAAGCATTTTTAACTTCACTGACTACTTGATCGGGGGTGTAAGAAGCCTTAATTAAATAAGCTTGGGCCCCCAGTTCAAACCCTTCCTTGATAACTGCCTCCTGGCCTAAATTAGTCAAAAGTATGGTAATCATGGGTGAAGTGGGATTATTTGTCTTAAATTCCCGTAAAAGCTGCAGACCATTCATTCCCGGCAACATGATATCTAAAAGTAAAAGATCAAATGTTTCTGCTTTTAATGTTTCCAGCCCGCTTGTTCCATCAACAGCGCTTTTAACCTGGAATCCTGCTTTTGTGAGTTGTCTAACATATAACTCCCTGATAAAATCTTCATCTTCAACCAGTAAAATTTTTTTAGATGCAGGATCCATAGTACATTTATTGTATATCAGTCAATTAATAATTCAAAGCCCCGGTTTGAATAGCTTCGCTGACAAATTTATTCCGGTCCAATGAACTGGTATCCTGTATTGCCACAGGCAAGCTGAAGTGGAATTTAGATCCCTTTCCTACTTTTGATTCTACCCAAATCTTCCCATTTAGCTTCTGGATGATTGATTTGCTGATATAAAGTCCCAAACCGGTTCCCTTACTGCTTTTTTGCATGGAGTTGGAAACACGGAAGAATTTGCTAAAAAGATGGGGAATTGCCTCTTGGGGTATACCCATTCCAGTATCTTCAACAGTTGTGGTAACTTCATTGGGGGAGGCCTTCATGTAAACGCTAATCTTGCCTCCTGCAGAGGTATAATTAATGGCGTTTGCAACCAGGTTATTGATTACTTCCCCGATACGTACCGGATCGGCCAGGACTTTTGGAAGAGTATCATCTCTTGAAAAATTCAACGAGATATTTTTCAGTTTAGCCTGATTTTGTAAATCCTCAATTGCTTTGCCGAAATTATCATTTAAATTAATAGGTTCAACTTCCACATCAAGGTGTTCTCTTTCTATTTTATTAACATTTAATAAATTCTGGATCAAAGTTTGAAGCTGTTTTGCCGATACAAATGCTTTGTCCAAAAGATCCAAATTTTCCTTGGGAAGTTTATTTCCAGCTTCATCCAGAAACACTGAAAGATAACCGACTATGCTGGTTAAAGGTGTTTTTAGTTCGTGAGAAGCCATGGAAACAAAATCCAGCTTCATTTGTTCCAGTTCGGATTCATAAGTTAAATCGTGTAGTATCAAAATACATCCCAGATTGGTTTGAACTCCACCGGAAATGCGGGATGTGGTTAAGGTTATCCTGACTTTTCTGGCATCTTTGCCAACCAGGGTTAGTGACTCAAAAACCTTGGCCGGAGAGGACGAATCTGTGAAATTTATTTGACAATAAGTTTTGAGGGGTATTTCCGTCTGCTCCTTGAACAGATGCACCAGTTGATCAATTGATTGTCCTTGCATTTCTTCCCCGCTGTAACCTGTTAGATACTGGGCTGTTTTGTTGGCCAAAACCACGCGTCTTGACAGATCAACAGCAATAATACCGTCTATCACAGAAGATATTACAGCTTGAAGTTTGTTCCGCTCTCCGGAAATAATATCTTTATCCTGTTCCAGTTTTTCCACAGATTGTTTTAAGTTGTCTGCAAGTTTATTAAAAGATTCTCCCAGTTTCTCAAGTTCGTCATGGCTTCTGATATCAACCCTAAAGTTTAAATTGCCGGAGGATAAAGTTTCTGTCCCTTTTATTAAAGAACTTAAAGGTGAAAGAAGTTTGAAGATTATAAAGATTAAGATAACAGCTGAAGCTAAACTTGCTATCAAGATGAAAAGGATATTGGTTTGAAAAAATACTGCCAGAACAGGGAAAAAAATACCAACAAGTGCAATAAGGATTATTTTCGCCCGGACAGACATAGCTTAAGAGTAACAGAAGCTTTATCTACGGGTCAATAATTGGTATACTGCGTGTGTTTAATGGCGCATTAGTCAAGCGGTTAAGACGCTGCTTTCTCAAGGCAGAGGCAGGGGTCCGATTCCCCTATGCGCTACAATTGACATTCAAGGATTTTTGGATTAAAATTTGCCGATGTCAAAAATACAAAAGAGCTTTAAAGAAATTAAAAATACCTATCTCACTTCAAAAGGCCTTTCAGATGCCAGGGAAGAACTGAATTTTCTTAAGAAAACCAAAAGAGTGCAAATTGCAGAGCGGATTCATCAGGCAAGAGAATACGGGGATATTACGGAAAACTCCGAATATGATGCAGCCATGGAAGAGCAATCCATGATGGAAAATAGGATTTCCGAATTGGAGAATATTTTAAAAAGCGTTAAAATTATCTCGGAAAGACAAACAAGCGATTTTGTGGTGATTGGATCAACTGTTAAAATAGAAATGGATGATGGTATTGATGAATTTAAAATTGTGGGAAGGGTGGAAGCAGATCCATCTAAAAAAAGGATTTCCAATGAGTCCCCTCTGGGCATGGCCCTGTTGGGTGCTAAAAAAGGGGAAGAGGTGGATGTAGCCACACCAATTGTCAGATATAAATGTAAAGTACTGGAGATAAAATGAGCAACTTACCTTTAATACAATTTAATCCAAAATTGCCTAAACTTTCTAAAAACGAAAGAAAAGTTTTAGACCTTCTGGTGGAAGCAGGAAAATTAATTGCCCCAATTTACGAGGAACAGCTAGAGCAACCCTCTTTTAGTAAAAAAGAAGTAGAAAAAGCAGCTAAAAAAGATTCGCAAATTCTATCTCCCTTTACATTAATTGAGAGAGTAAACAATAAGCTGGTGGCAATTCCCTATCATATTAAATATGCCAAATTTCTAAAACCTGTTGCAGGAAAGCTGGAAGAAGCTGCCAAAATCAGTGACAATAAACAATTTACCAATGCTTTGAAAGTGCAGGCCAAAGCCTTGCTGGATGGAAGCTATGAAAAAGCCACTGCCACCTGGCTTTCAATGAAACCCTATATTCTGGATATCTCAATAGGGCCAATTGAATATCATAGTGTCAAGCCTGCATTTACTAAAGTAGCTTATGGAGCTTGGGTAGGTGTTTTGGATGCTGAAGGTACCGAGAGGCTCAAAAATTATAAGAGGATAGTCTTAAGTGCGCAGAGAAAAACTCTAGTAGCAGGCGAGCGCATTGATAATTTAGATAATGTTAAAGCTAAAACTATCGATGAAGTTTTGATTTCAGGCATAATGGCGATAACAAAGTTCGTGGGGGTAAATCTACCCACGAATGTCGATCTGGTGGAAAAGTACGGCTCGGAGATCACTATTTTTAACCAGACTAATGATTTAAGAATGCAAGAACAAATCCTGCCAACTTTTAATAAAATCTTCCCGAAAGAATTTAAGGAAGAATTTAGCTTAGAGGATTTAAGAAGAGCTAGTCTAAGAATTGTGGCCATGCATGAGTTGGCTCACAGTTTTCTTTACTACAGAAATGCCAAAGGAAATTTACAGGATTTGTACCAAGCTATTTTTGAGCTTGCCGCTACTGTTTTGGGTTTAAGAATGGCAGGAGCATTGCTCTTGCAGGATAGAATCACCAGCAAGCAACTTGAATCAATGTTGGTGGTCTACATTTGCAGGAATTTTTATTTAATGGAGAAAAGTAGAGCCAATAAACCAATGTTCAACTATGTTCTAAATGGAGCAATATTTATTAATTTTATGATGGAAAGTGGAGCTTTAAAAGAGCTTAAGGGTATGGAAGTACCTAATTTTATGAAGATTTTTGTATCTTTGCATGAACTATTATATATATTAGAGCATTTGCTTTCTTCGGGTACAAGAAAAGATGCAGAGGTTTTTATAAAAAAATACGCAAAATCAAATGAAACCTCTTAAAAAAATTTGCAATTTAATATATACAAAGAGTATAATACGTCCATTATGGTAGTAGAAATTCAAAATGGAGCGCCAGGAAGAGCTTCAAGAGGTAATGGTGATACCCTTACACCCCAGCCTATAGAAGTTAATTACAATAACTATGTTTTAGAGGCATATAGTGGCCCGTCTTATCTGGCAAAAAAGGATTGGTTAGATGCAAGGGTATTAGATTTAACTGTTAGATCAGGGCGATGGAGTAGTGCAGATATAGCAGAAGAAATGGTAAGAAGAGGTAGCGTAGTAAGAGCTAATAGTAAAGCAAATAAAATTTATTCACCTAGCATAATATTATTTAGATTAAAAGATAAGTTGTCTGATGAACCTGATGCATATGTGGGATTTTCAAAACAATGCCTGCGAAGAATACACACAACTATCGCTGGAGAAGTACAGCTTTTCCACCTGCAAGCTAGAGCTATCCTAGAGGGACATAGAGGGGTAGGTTTAGGGAGGTTTGCCATACAACAGGGACGGCTTTTATACAATGAGGCGACTCATTTTGGACAAAGATCTGCCAGCGCTATAGCATTTCAATCAGCTTTGGGAACACAAGGGATCTTTAGAGAGGGACGCCGTGCCCCTTGGGATTTAAGATTTGATGAGGACTTTTTATTAGAGGAAATAGTTACCAACTGGTTCTTCCAGATTCGTGCATATGGGCGCACACTTGATATGTCTACGGGAGTAAGCATAGGAGACTATCCGGAGGGAAATCGGACAGATCTTCCAAGGCTTGATCATGCTCCGACTATGGAGCTTCGCCGAAGAATGCAGGAAGAATTTGGTATGGTTTTTTCAAGAGGCGACTCTTTGAACGGTGTTTATGAGTTTAGATAATTTCTCCTTTCAAAAAATCCTAGCTTCGGGTATACTTTACCCATGGCTTTAGAAAATTTGCAAAAAGAAAGACTTAAAAAATTAAAAAATATCCAAAGATTGGGGATAAATCCTTATCCTTCCAAAAGTAACAGAAAACATACTGTGGCTGTGGCCCGGAAAATGATGGGCAAAAAAGTGGCTGTGGCAGGGAGAATCAGATCCCTCCGTCCCCATGGCAAAATTTCTTTTATTGATTTGGAAGATGCTACAGGTAAAATCCAACTGCTTTTTAGGCAGGATGGTTTTAAAGGGGAAAGATATGATTTACTTCCCAATTTTGACCTTGGGGATTTTTTGCAAGTAACTGGTGAGGTGATTAAAACCCAGTCAGGAGAGATCACAATTGATGCTGATGATTTTGTGATTTTAACTAAAAGTTTGCGTCCACTTCCCTCTTCTTGGTATGGGTTAAAAGATGTGGAAGAAAGATACAGACGCAGATATGTTGATATGTTAATGAATGATAGTGTCAAAAAAATCTTTGAGTCCCGCTCTAAAATCACCTATTACATAAGAAAATTTTTAATTGAGGAAAAGGATTATCTGGAAGTAGAAAATCCGGTTTTGCAACCGGTTTACGGCGGAGGAAGAGCCAAACCCTTTAAAACTCATCACAAAAGCCTGGATATGGATTTGTATCTCCGTATCTCCAATGAAATTTATCTTAAAAGATTGATAGTGGGAGGCTTTGAAAAGGTTTTTGAAATAGGTCATGTTTTTAGAAATGAAGGAATGGATAGAAATCACAATCCGGAGTTTACTATGCTGGAAACAATGGAAGCTTATGCAGATTATATGGATAATATGAATTTAATTGAGGAGATGTTTGAATATGTTGCAAGAGCAGTTTTTAAGACAACCAAACTTTCCTTTCAAGGTAAAATTATTGATTACAAAAGACCTTGGGCTCGGGTAAAACTTTCGGATTTATTTAAAAAACACACAGGAGTTCATTTTGGGGAAATCGATACTTTGGAAAAAGCTACTAAATTGGCTAAAAAACTGGGGGTGCAGATACAGGATTACATGACAGATGGAGAAATTTTGCTGGAAATTTTTGAGAAAAAATGCACTGATCAGCTGATTCAGCCAACTTTTGTTTATGATTACCCGGCCGATTTTTACCCTTTGGCTAAAAGAAAAGAGGATAATCCAAAATTGGTGGAGAGCTTTGATATTTATGTGGCAGGAATGGAAATGGGTACCAACTGGAGCGAGCAGAATAACCCTGCTATTTTACGGCAAGCCTGGAATGAGGAAAAAAAGAAAGCCAAAAAGGGAAATCAGGAAGCGCAAAAAACAGATGATGATTTTTTGGAGGCTTTGGAATACGGTATGCCTCCCACCTCCGGAATTGGCCCGGGAATAGATCGGTGGGTAATGGTGATGACAGATTCGCCTGCTATTGCCGATGTGATAGCATTTCCAATGCTCCGCCCGGAAAAGAGAAAAAAATGAAATTAAATGATCTTAAGAAAATTTTGAAAGTATTTCTGACGCTTCAATGGGCTAAAGAGTTGCCAAGACAGGGTTTTATTGCCATGGGGTTTAAGAGAAATGAGGCAGATTCTGTGGCAGCCCATTCTTTTTCCACTGCCCTGCTGGCCTATTTTTTGGCAAAACAATTACAAAAAGAAGGGCTAAATTTAGATGCTGAAAAAGTTTTGAAAATGGGTTTGGTGCATGATATTGGAGAAACAATTGTGGGAGATGTAGGGACTTTTGTAAAAGGCATGGCAGGGGGAGTGTTTAAGAATATTGAGGAAGAAGGGGTGGCTGCTTTGGTTGATGGTTTGGATTCCAAAAAGGAGATAATAGAGCTGGTTGAAGAGTATAATCAAAGAGATACGATGGAGGCAAGAGTGGTAAAAGCAGCTGATAATTTGGATGCTCTGGCCCAGGCCAAGGGTGTACCAGGGGCCCAAGATGCGTTAAAATATTTTAAGCAGGTGTATCACATTACTAAATTTGACTGGCACAAAAAAGCAGTGGATTTGATATTGAGTGGGGAAGTGGAACCTGCCAGAGAATGGCAAAAGAAATAATATGTTAGACATAAATTTTATTCGCGAAAATATGGATCAAGTAAAAAAATCTGTTGAAGCCAGAAAAGCAAATGTGGATTTGGACAAGTTGCTTTCTTTGGATGACGAAAGAAAAAATCTTATCCAGCGAGTAGATGATTTACGGGCAAAACGGAATGAGAATGCAAAAGCCAAAAATATAGAAGCCGGCAAAAAAATAAAACAGGAATTAGATGGACTGGAAAAGCAGTTGGGAGAAGTGGAGAGTGAGTGGAATAAGTTAATGCTGCAAATGCCGAATATTTTGCTGGATGAAGTATCGATAGGGGATGCCAGTCAAAACAAAGTGATTCGAAAAAGCGGAGAACCTCCAAAATTTTCTTTTAAACCAAAAGACCATACGGAGCTGGGAAAACTTTTGGATATTATAGATTTTGAAAGGGGAGTTAAAGTGGCCGGATTTAGGGGATATTATCTGAAAAATGAGGGCGCAAGACTGCAATGGGCTGTTTTAAATTTTGCTTTGGATCATTTAACTCAAAAGGGACTTCAACAGATTATTCCCCCTATTATCAATAAAGGGTTTGCCCTTTTGGGCGGGGGACAGTTTCCCTGGAATGAGGAAGACACATATAAGCTGGGAGAGGATGAATATTTGGTGGGGACCTCGGAAATTCCTCTGATGGCTATGCATGCGGGGGAAACTTTTGATATGAAAGATTTACCTAAAAAATTAGTGGCGCTTTCTTCCTGTTTTAGAACGGAAATTGGCTCTTATGGTAAAGATACCAAAGGTCTTTATAGAGTACATGAGTTTTACAAAGTGGAACAGGTTGTTTTATGTGAGGCGGACGAACAGGAGTCGTTAGGATTTTTTGAAGAGTTGCAGGAAAACAGTGAAGAGATGTTAGACATGCTTGGTCTCCCCTATCAAGTGGTTATTTTATCAAGCGAGGATATGGGTAAAAAAGCGGCCATTACTTACGACATAGAAACCTGGATGCCCGGCAGAGACGGGTACGGTGAAACTCATTCCAATTCCATTTGTTTGGATTTTCAAACCAGAAGATTAAAGATTAAATACCGCGATAAAGATGGTACTGTTAAATTCTGCCATGCCTTAAATAATACTGCCATTGCCTCCCCGCGAATTTTGATTCCCCTGCTGGAAAATTTTCAAGCAGAAGACGGTTCTGTCAAAATCCCGGAAGTCTTGCAACAATATACAGGTTTTTCTGAAATCAAACCGAAATGAACCTACAATCCCGGATTGTCAAGTCAATTCCAATCCGGGATTGGAAAGCTAAAACTTATGGCAACAATTCAAGAATTAGAATTAGAAATTCAAAAAATTAAAGAAAGAAACAAACGGGTAGAAACTGAAAAATCCTGGGAAACAAGCCTGACCAGAAAGATTATAATATCTGCCCTGACTTATTTAGTAATTTCTTTATTCTTTTTATTCGCCGGTATCAGTAAACCTTTTGTGAATTCCATAGTTCCGGCAGTGGCATTTATTCTCTCCACCCTATCAGTCCCCCTTGTTAAAAAGTGGTGGTTAAAGAGTATACACAAGGGATGAAATAAAATTTACCTGCCTTGGCGGAGTAAGTCACCTGCCCGGGTAGCTTGTTGTCCCCCGCCTTGTAAATCTCCAAAACTGGCAGAGTCGGTGGCCGAAGTTCCCTGTTGCGAGACGGGTGTAGCAATTGGGGCAGGAGGTTTAATTTGTGTTGTTTGGGAAGTATCAACTGCCGGTAAGCTGGTAGTTTTAGGAGTTTGGCCTATTCCCAATATGAAGTAGACTGAAGTCCCAAGTACCGCAAGCAAAAGTCCTGCCCCTACACCAATTAACCATTTAGGTAATCCCTTCTTGCTATGTTCCGGGGGTTCAGTAGATGTTTCAGGAGTAATGGTTGATGGAACAACCAGCGTTTCCGCCTGATTTAAATTTGTTGGAGTTGGTTCAGGCTGGGGGTTATTTCCAACCAGATGTGATAAATCAGTGGGTGGTGAATCTGAAGTTTGAACCGGCGTTTGAGGCCCGCCTAGACTCGGCGAGGCTGGTAGCGTCCATGGAGGTGGAGTTGAAGGATTACTTATGGGAGGTGGCTGAGGAGGTGCACCCCAGGGATTATCAAGAGGGGATGTGGAAGTATTTGGTGGAGGAGGTGGGGGTGGTGGAGCTGGTGGTGTTGGGGCCGGAGGCCAGCCTGAAGAAAGATTTGCAGAATTCAAGTTTGGCTCGACTGGAGTAAAAGGTTCGCTTGGAGGGGGTGGTGGAGGCCATGGAGGGGTAACCGGAGGCGGAGTTATAGGAGGAGGTATAGGATCAAAGGTGGGTGTGGGTGTTCCTCCAGTTGGAGGGTTTATGTCAAACGGTGAACCTGGTTTTTGTGTGTTATCCATTTGGGCAGTTTGTTATTTATAGTTTATAAATTAGTTAGTTAAATGTCAATGGTATAATATGCACTATGTTAGGAATTTTTGGTAAATTGCTGGATTCCAATGAGCGGGAGATTAAAAAACTAAAGCCCATTGTTGAAAGCATAAATGCTCTTGAAAAAAAAGTATCTAAACTAACTGATAAAGAACTTCAAGGTAAACTTGCCGGGTTTAAATTGCAACACGAACGGGGAAAAAGTCTGGATGAGCTGCTTCCGGAGGCTTTTGCCGCTGCACGGGAAGCAAGTAAAAGAACTATTAAACAAAGACATTTTGATGTTCAGATGATGGCGGCGGTAGCACTGCATCAGGGTCGGATTGCCGAACAAAAAACAGGCGAAGGAAAAACTCTATCCAGTACTCCGGCTCTATTTTTAAATGCAGTTGCCGGAAAAGGGGTACATCTTGTAACTGTTAATGATTATTTAGCACAAAGGGATTGTGGATGGATGGGCCCTATTTTTTATGCCTTGGGAGCCACATGTGCCACTATTGTTCATGAGGCTGCTTTTATTTACGACCCCAAACATAAAGATTTATCTCACGATGATAAAAGATTACAGCATTTAAGACCGGTTTCCCGCAAAGAAGCTTACAGTGCAGATATCACATATGGCACCAATAATGAGTTTGGATTTGATTATCTGCGGGATAACATGGCTTTTCGTTTGGAAGATCAGGCTCAAAGAGGCCACTTTTTTGCAGTAGTTGATGAAGTTGATTCAATTTTAATTGACGAAGCAAGAACTCCCTTAATTATTTCCCAGCCGGCACAGGAGGCAACTGATAAATATTCTAAATTCGTAGAGTTGATAAATTCACTGTTACCATCAGACTTCGTGGTGGATGAGAAACTCCGGACTGCCCACATGACAGAAAATGGTATTTTGAAGATAGAGAAAATGTTGGGAGTTGACAATCTTTACGAAAAAGATTTTTCCACTCTGCATCATCTGGAGCAGGCCTTAAAAGCAAAAACCTTATTTGAAAAAGATAAAGATTATGTGGTTAAAGACGGAGAGGTAATTATTGTTGATGAATTTACCGGTAGGTTAATGATGGGCCGCCGTTATTCCGAAGGATTGCATCAGGCAATTGAAGCTAAAGAAGGAGTAGCTATTCAACAGGAGTCTCAAACTTTGGCTACCATTTCTTTTCAAAATTATTTTAGGATGTATGTGAAACTCTCCGGCATGACAGGGACTGCGGCCACAGAGGCGGAAGAATTTAACAAAATTTACAAACTGGAAGTGGTGGTAATTCCCACTAATAATCCCATGATCAGGATAGATCATGCAGATACAATTTATAAAACCATAAGTACCAAATACACTGCAGTTGCCGGTTTAGTGGAAGATCTTCATAAAAAAGGCCAACCGGTTTTGATAGGTACAACCTCAATTGAAAAAAATGAATTTCTCTCGGAGCTTCTAAAAAGAAAAGGTGTATCCCACGCGCTTTTAAATGCTAAAAATCATGAGAAAGAAGCAGAGATAATATCTCATGCAGGAGAAAAAGGTGCCGTGACAGTAGCCACTAATATGGCAGGCAGGGGAGTGGATATTGTTTTAAGTAAAGGCATTACCAAGCTGGGAGGGCTTTTTGTGATTGGAACAGAAAGACATGAGTCCCGCCGTATAGATAATCAGCTGCGGGGAAGATCAGGCCGTCAGGGTGATCCGGGGGAGTCGCGATTTTTTGTTTCTTTGGAAGATGATCTGATGAGGATTTTTGGAGGAGATCAGGTTTCTCGGGTGATGGATTTTCTTAAAATGCCGGAAGATACCCCTATTGAACATGGTTTGGTTTCAAAGGCTATTGAAGGCGCGCAGAAAAAAGTGGAAGGCCATAATTTTGATATCAGAAAAAACACGGTTGAATACGATGATGTGATGAATCAGCAAAGGCAAATTATTTACGGAGTAAGGAAAAGAGTTTTGGAAGCAGCACAAAAAAAAGATACATCTTTAAAAGAAGAAATCCTGGAAAAAGTAACAAACGAAATTAAAAATCTTGTAATCATACACTCACAGGAAAGTTTGGATGTTGGGAAAATTGTGGAGGAGTTTTCCACTATTGCGCCAATTGACGATCAAAGCAAAAAAGATATAGAAAGCAAAATCTCAACTGTTTCCGACTCTTCCCAAATAAGTGAATTTTTAACAGATCTGGCCAAGAATTTTTATGAACAACGCGAAAATCAGGTGGGAGAGGAAGTGGCAAGACAAATGGAAGTTTTTGTTTATTTAAATACCATTGATACTTTATGGATTGAACACCTTGATACTATGGATGATCTGCGTTCGGGAATAGGCCTTCGGGGTTATGCCCAAAGAGACCCTTTAATTGAGTATAAAAGAGAGGGTTTTGATATGTTTGAAAAATTAATGGTGGAGGTTGATTATGAAATAGTCCACAGAATTTATAAGGTAGCGTTGCAACAGGCCCCCCAAGTACAAAAAGTGGCGGTTGAGGAAAAACATCCTGAAATAGAAGTTGGAGTGGAAACAGAAAAAGAGGAAGTAAAAACCGGAAAAGCAGATGAAGGCGGAGTAACAAAAGTTACAATTGAAAGAGGAGGGCAGGTGATAGCGCAGGAAACTTATGGGGGGCAGGGGCAGTTGACCAGGACCCATGGAAAAATCGGCAGAAATGATCCATGCTGGTGTAATTCAGGTAAAAAATACAAAAAATGCCATTATCCTAATTAATGAAATTAAATAAAGAGTGGGTAACGGGTAAATTACCCAAACGGCCAAAGGATGCTAGTAAAGGGACTTTTGGAAAAGTTTTAGTAGTGGCCGGATCCAAAAATTATCCGGGAGCAGCCTATCTTTGTTGTGCGGCAGCTTACCGGGTGGGGGCAGGATTGGTAACTTTGGTAACAAATGAAACTACAAAAATAATTGTTTCCAGGAAATTACCGGAAGTAACATTTTTATCGTTTGATGAAGTTTTTCAAAAAATAAATAATTATGATGTTTTGCTTTTAGGACCGGGCTTAAATAAAAACAAAAAAGCATTAAAGTTTATTAACAAACTACCTAAAACTGTGATTGACGGGGATGGTTTAAATATGCTGGCCAAGAAAGATAACTGGAAATTACAAGAGGCAGTATTAACCCCGCATCCCGGAGAAATGAGCAGATTAACGAAATTATCCATAAATGAAATACAATCCGACAGAGAAAACATAGCTAAAGAATTCTCCAAAAAGTGGGGACAGGTGGTGGTTTTAAAAGGAGCAAATACAGTCATATCTTCTCCTACTCAAATCGCTATTTCCCCTTTTGCAAATCCTATTTTAGCAACTGCCGGAACTGGTGATGTATTAGCCGGATGCATTGCAGGTTTTTTAGCCCAAGGCCTTAAAACTTTTGATGCCGCTTGTGTGGGTGTGTATATTCATGGTTTAGCAGGGGAAATGGTTAAAGAGAAAATAGGTGATGTCGGCGGTTTAGCCAGTGATCTTTTGCCTTTGTTACCAAAAGCTATTCAACATACCCAAACATAGAATCTGTCAGGTTGGTATTTTGTCCGCTGCAGGCATCGTTCATTAAATTTTGTGAAGGGATCTGGGTTGGAGGTATTATCCCGATATGGCCAAATTTTACTTTGACCTCATTTAGAGCATACTCATCGGGTATGACAATGTTATACACCGGGCTCCCCCGCCCTGCTACGGCAATATGGGCGTTTTTAAGGAAAAGAAAATACCTGAAGCCTACATTTTCTCCGGGAGAGGTGATGTAATTTATGGAAAAGCAGGGGAAGTTTTTTTGCTTTGCGTCATTTACCATATAATCAACCGCAGCTTTTTTCTCCGGGTAACCCTTAGCATAATAATTTTGGTTCATAAAAGAATATAAGCTCTTAATAAGAATGAGAAATAATAAAACCAGTGAAATAAACAAACCCTTTTTTGAGGATTTATATATAGTAAAAATAAATAAAGAGGCAATTACTAAAAATACCACATTGAAATTGGAAAAATAATATTCTGATAGAGGTGAAGAAGAAAAGTAAAAAAACAAAACCGGACTAATGATCCAGATACAAAGAAGCATTGTTTCTTTTAACGCAATTAATTTAGTTTTTATTAATAAAATCCCAGATAATAAAATAGCGGCAGTGAAGGGTATAAAAAGAAGCTGCTGGACATTTTTGTTTAACATTCCCAGGATAATCTGAAATCTGTAAAAACCTGTTGGTCCGCCTTCCTGATGCAATCCGAAATTATTTATTAGGCTGAACGATTGACTGAAATTGTGCTTGAATTCAAATATAATTAAGGGTGCGGATGTGATAAATAGAAAGATAAGAAATAGCGCGATATTTTTTAAATACGGAAGTTTTTTGGAAAAAAATATAGCGAATGGAAGAGTTAATAGGATAGGAATTAAGGCAATATGAATATGCCAGATGAGCCCGGTAAGAGCGCCCAACAGCCAAAAAAATTGAAATCTTCCACGGGAGATCATAATGATTGTATAAAAATACCAGATAGACCAAAGAGGAGTAGTTATTGTTGGAACAATCCATTTGTCAAGGTTGACGGTTGCAGGAAGTGTTGCATATAATAACGCTCCCAATAGCCCGACTTTTTCATTAAAAATTTTAGAAAAAACTAAGTAATAGCTTATTATTGTTGCCAGTCCCAATAAAATTGCAGGTATAGTTGCGCCAACAGGATCCATCTTGGTTAAGATAAAAAAGGGAACTAAAAAATAATAAAACAATGGGCCAATATAAATTCCCGGGGCGGAAGTTAACTGACCTATTAATCTGGGATGATGATTGATAACGATATCTTTAACAATCCAGGAATAAAGATCGGCGTCATGGCCAAAATCCATCCTGTCCACAATTTTGTATGTCCGCAAAAACAGTCCCAGAGCAAGAATTAAGAGAAGTAAAAAAAGTTGAGAACGGGTCATGTAGATGTTAAACTATCACATTGTGATTACCAAGGCAATAAAAACCAGAAAATTTATGCCTCCTAAAGATAATCTTTGGGAACTTTTGGAAAACATAAAATATTTGGAAGAAAATTCTGTTGTGGCAGTAACTTCCAAAGTGGTTTCAATTGGTGAAGGTAGATGTGTAGCTATTGATAAATTTAAAAGCAAAGATAAACTGGCTATTAAAGAAACTGATAAATATCTCCCCAGAAATACAGTTCCTCACGGACTTGTTTTACATACCATAAAAAATAATTTATTTATTGCATCAGCCGGAGTGGATGAAAGTAATGGGGACGGATTTTATATTCTTTGGCCAGAAAATCCGCAGGCCTCTGCAAAAAAAATCCGGGGGTTTTTATGTAAAAAATTTAAAATAAAAAATTTGGGAATAATAATAACTGATTCAAGACTTGTGCCGCTCCGCCGTGGTGTAGTAGGGTTGGCCATAGGTTATTTTGGATTTAAACCAATAAGAGATTATAGAGGCACAAAAGATATTTTTGGAAGAGTCTTTGAAATGGAAACATCAAATATTCCTGACAGTTTGGCTACAGCTGCAGTTTTGGAAATGGGGGAGGGATCGGAGCAAACGCCCCTTGCCATTATTTCAGATATTCCATATGTAGAATTTACCAAAAGTTTTTATGATTTTAAGGTTTCGGAAAAAGAAGATATTTTTTATCCGCTTTTTTCTGCGGTTAAATGGAAAAAGGGCGGGGGAGGGTTTTGAAGAATTTGATGGTTTTTTGCAGGCCTTCTTTTAAGGAAACTTTTGCAATCCAGCCTAGTTCTTTTTTAATTTTTTCAGCTGAAGCAACCAGTCCTGCCACATCACCTTTTCTTTCTCCTTTATGATCAATTTCAACTTCATAGTCAACTAAATCAAAGATAGTTTTTACTACATCCATAACTTTTACTCCGGTTTCTGTTCCTACATTATATATATGCAGTCCGTTTAAGTTTAAAGGTAGTACATGAGCCTCTGCCAAATCATCAATATAAATAAAATCCCTAATTTGTTCACCTTTCCAAAAAAGAGGCAGCGGTTTTTTCTCCAAAACAGCTTTAATAAAATTTGGTATGGCATGGGTTTCCGGATTATGCAGTTCTCCCGGGCCATAAGGATTGAAATAACGGAGTATAACTACATCAAAACCAAAAAGTTTGTTATAAAGTTTACAAAACTTCTCCATGGTAGTTTTGGTTATTCCATAGGGATTTTCCTGTTCTCCCAAGGGATCATCTTCCGTGATTGGCAGTTTTTTGGGGACACCGTAAACACAAGCGCTGGAGGAAAAAATGATTTTTTTGACTCCGGTATTTTTCATAGCCTGAAGCAGTTTCACAGTCCCTAAAATATTATTTTCCACAAATTCAACAGGAGCTTTTACAGATTCTCCTACCTCAATCAAAGAGGCCATGTGTATAACAGCGCCGTGTCCGGGCAAAATTTCTTCCAGTTTTTTTTGATCCAGCATGCTGGATTTTATAAAAAATGCTTTTTTGTCTATTGATGCTTGATTTCCATGAGAAAGATCATCTATAACTGTAACTTGATGTCCAAGGTCAAGAAGCAATTTGCTAACATGAGAACCAATAAAACCTGCTCCACCTGTTACCAAGATTTTCATATATGAAATTTTATCACATTCTAGTATAGTTTAAGTGAAATGTTGAAATGGATTCTGGTAATTTTGGTTTTAACTTTTTCTTTGCGAATTATATATATTCCGTCAGGCGCGGTTTCTTTTCACTATGACATGGCAAGGGATGCCTTCACAGCCTTGCAGATCTGGCATGGCGATTTAAAAATTCAAGGCCCTCCCACATCCACACCTGGTTTATATCACGGCCCGCTTTATTATTATTTGCTGGCTCCTTTTTATGGTTTTGGAAAAGGAGATCCAAGAGTAGCTTCATTTTTCCTGGCATTTTTAAACTCTCTAACTGTTATACCAATTATGCTTTTGGCAAAAGATCTTTTTAAAAGTTTCAAGCTGTCCCTTCTTGCGGGTGTGCTTTTTGCCGTTTCTTTTGAAAGCATTCAATACGCTCCTTGGCTTTCTAATCCTGCTCCTGCGGTTTTAACAGTTACTTTGTTTTTTTATTTTTTAAGAATGTGGCAAAAGGGAAAATCATTAGGACTTTATCTTGCCGCGCTAACAGCCATTTTATCCGTCCAATTCCAATTCTTTTTGATCTATCTTTTGCTGTTAATACCTTTTTTTGGATATTTATTTAAAATAGCAACAAATTTTAAACAAAAATTTATTTCAATTCTTATAATTCTTTTTGGATTAAGCCCTTTTTTTATTGCAGCATTAAAATTTCATACACTTCAAAATATTACAGGGGGTTTTTTCAATATTGTTACCTCGGGGCAGATTGATTTTAGACCGCAATTTAGTGAACTTTTATTAAATTATCTTAATAGAGTTGTCGAGCTTTTTACTTATAATTTTTTTCCGACTAATGTTTTTTTAGGAGGAATATTAGCTTTGGCTGTTTTGCCTTTTCTTAAAAAACAAAAACTAATACTTTTTTATTTGTTTTCCAATCTCCCCATTTTTATTTTTGGAGGGCACAGTAATACATATGTAAACATTGGACTTGTCGTTGCGGCAATCTTGGCAGTTTTAAATTTAATGCAAATTATTGAAAAACAAAATAAGTTTTTGGTTGTGCTTTTGATTTTTTTAATAGTTTCTTCCAATTTGTATGCCGTTTTTAAAAACGGACCGTTGGGGCAAATTATTCTGGTAATTCCTAATGATATGGTTTTAAAAAAAGAGTTACGTTTAATTGATGAAACTTACCAAAAGGCTGCTGATCAGCCATTTTCCATTAATACTTTAACGGTTCCTCTTTGGATTAATACCACTTGGGCTTACCTTTATTCCTGGTACGGTCAAAAAAAATACGGATATGTGCCAAAATTTTTGGGACATAATCAAATTAACCTTTTGGGGGTAAATGCTTTAGAGAAAATAGATCAACCGCAGGATATTACTTTTTTTATCATAGAACCTCATGTGGGAATACCGGATGATATTTATAATCTGGAAATAGGAGCAGAGGATAGTAAAAGCAAATTAATTTCCGAAACAAAATATGGAGATTTAAGATTGCAATTTAGAAAGCCAAAAAAATGAGTAACAAACTAATAATTTTTATTCTAATTATTGGAGTTATCTACAGATTATTATTAACTTCTAACGGAAATTTTCTTTTCAATATGGATAATGCCCGGGATATGGTGGATGTTCGGGAGATGGTGGTTTTAGGAAAACCCCGTTTAACTGGTCCAAATTCTGCAATTGAAGGATTATTTAACGGACCGGCCTGGTACTATTTTTTGGCTGTGCCGTTTGTGATATCGGGCGGGGATCCTTATGCATCGATTTTGATGGAGATAGCGCTTTGGGCGATTGGCGGATTTTTTCTTCTAAAACTGGTCAGTAGATGGGGTAACTTACTCGTAATATCAATAGGGGCTATTTGGGTTGCTTCAAATTATGTTGTTTTAACCAATCTTTATGCTTTTAATCCGAATCCGGTTATACTTTTGACGCCACTTTTTATATATTTATTAGTTGAATATTTGCAAAAAGGCAAAAGGATATTTATTATTTTAGCCTGGTTTTTGGCAGGATTATTTTTTAATTTTGAAATGAACTTTGGAATATTTATGCCAATAATAATACTAGCCAGTGTAATTTTGACAAAAAATATTCATTTTCTAAAACAAAAATGGTTTTGGGTGGGAGTCGGGGTATTTATTTTTACTCTCCTGCCCCAACTAATTTTTGATTTAAGACACGAGTTTTTAATGAGCAAAGCCATACTAAAACATTTGGGAGAATCCGGAAGTTTAAATATTTTGACCCGTTTCCAGATTATTTTTAAAACTTTTTATGATTCATTTTCCGCCACCATGATGAATCATAAGTTATTCTCGGGAATAATTTTAGCATCTTTACTTTTTGTATTGAAAAAAGACCCGGTTGTGATTGTATCTTTAAGTTTAATCCTGGTGCCGTTTTTAGGTTACCTGATTTTGCCTGTGACTGTTAATTCCTGGCATTTGGGAGCGGAAATGGCAGCAGGAATAATTTTGGTTGGTTTTTTAATTAAAAGATTTTCTTTTTTTTCTATCTTCATTATTTTTTTTGCATTATCAAATATGGTAAATTTTTTTCTCCACGATTTAGGAAAACCTAATATGGATCCTTCGCTTTTTAAAAATGAAATAGCTGCTATTGATTATGTTTATAAATATGCAGATGGAAAAAACTTTAAGGTGTATGCTTATTTACCTTCGGTTTATGATTATCCATACCAGTATCTTTTCTGGTGGTATGGGAAGAAAAAGTATGACTATATTCCGGGTGAGTATGTTTATTCTGCCAACAAACCCCAATATATTCCCGGTCAGGATAAATTCCAGGGTGTCAAGAATAACTTTTCAGGACTGGTATTTTTAATCAAAGAACCGGACAGAAACGATACAAGATCCGGTTGGGAAGGGGAGTTTGTCAATCTGGAAACTATCAAAAAGGAAATGGTCGGGTCAATAGAAATTGAAGTTAAGAAAGAATTTTAATTATTCTGGTATTGGGTCCTTGGATCTGAATAGATATTTTAATTGTTCCTTTGGGTAATTTTTTTAGTTTTTCCGCCCACTCAATTAAAACAATATTATTGGGGTTTGATAAGATTTCTTCAAGTCCTAAATGATCAAAAGTATTTATTCTATACAGATCAACATGATAAAGATTTTTATACTGCCTTATTAAAACAAAAGTAGGGGAGATGATACTATCTTTAATCCCCAGTCCTTTGGCAAACCCCTGGACAAAAGTAGTTTTGCCTGCGCCTAAATCTCCTGATAAAGCAATCACGCCTTGGGTAATTTGTTTGGCTAAATTTTCTGCCAGTTTTTTAGTTTCTTCTGAAGAGTTAGTAATAAATTTTTTCATGATAATGATTTTAATCTATTTTTAAAATAAAGATAAGCTGTGATTCCGCCTGATGCAAAAAGAAGAATTCCGCCGGCAATATAAAATAAAACAGGTATTTTTTTATCAACGGCTTTTGCTTTTGGAGCGGGGGAGGGGGTTTGTTGTCCGGAACGGGTTGATGATTTTTTATAATTTTCCAAAGAATAAACTACCTCCGGCAAATCATCCTGTTTTTTGGTTTCTCCCAAGACTGCGGATGATTTGGGGGCTGACAGCCCAGATAAATTAATGCTTGCTTCAGCGATTTCTACCTCACGGGCATTAATTTTTATGTTCACATCATTGCTCCAAGTTGGGCCATTGCCGCTTCCGGTATATCTGCCGACTTTAAAAATGTAATCATTGGTGCCTTCATAGCCGGAATCAAAAACATCGGGTTGTATTTCTAGACTTCCCGACCATTTACCCGATGAATCAGTAGTGATTGAATATTGGTCCAAGTAAGTATTGTTATTTTTGATCCATCTGTCAGAAACTTTGGTTAACCCGAAATAATTAATGCTGCCGGATTTGGCAAAAGCCCCTTTTAAATAAAATTTAGTGTT
>Ga0082335_1001744_pt1 | contig 35387 bp, 34 predicted proteins | sample Subgrocontami58m_FD_72375 | JGI IMG/M metagenome (GOLD analysis project Ga0082335, IMG submission 72375) | Subsurface groundwater microbial communities from S. Glens Falls, New York, USA - GMW37 contaminated, 5.8 m (SPADES assembly) (version 2) ... | reverse complement strand
GTATTCCATCTCTGGCCGAGTGAACAGGTAGGTAGCTTTCGGGAATGCTGGCACGAGCCGTCCGTCGCGAAGAATCGCGGTGCCGCCCACGTGGTCGCTGTTAATGTGGGTGCACAGTACCGTGTCGATGCTGTTGATTGGAAAGCCCGCCGCCTCCAGTTCTTCTGGGACCGGGTGACACCACGGTAGCTTGAAGGGAAGTTCTGCTGCCCTGCGCCCGAAGCAGGTATCGACAAGAATGCGTCGCTTGCCGCTCTCAATCAGCAATGAATGGATCGACATAAGGATGGAACCGTTGTCGAAATAGGTCGGTCTAAGCCATCCCAGATAAGGGGTCAGGTCCGTCTCTGGGAAATGGGGGAAAAGTGCCTTCCATGGGTACGGGATGACGGTCTCCTCAATGCACGTCACCCTGACATCTCCAACGGTCCATTTCAATTGTTGCACTGCGTATCTTCCTCCTCTTATGGTCTTACTATATCGACTATATCTGGGTAAGAACAACCTCCCCATGGCAACCAGAAGGGTACTCCCGCCACCTGATGGCAGCCGCCATCAGGTTTTAACCTGCTTCATCCTCCTTCGAAACGCTCCCCTATGACTACCTGTTCAGGACCGTCTCAAGCCGAAAATCTGGCTTGAAACGATCCTATGGCACACAATTGCAGATGCCGCGAAAGAACACCCGGGACCCGATCTCTGCGGCATGTCGGAATCAACTTCCCTCCGTTCCTCCCTGATTATAGCTGCTATAGTCCGAACACCTTCAGCGCGTTGTCCCTGAGTATCTTCTTCTTCGCCTCATCGGTTATCGGCAGGTCCAGGAACTCCTTCTTCCAGCGCGCAATCCCGTAGGCATGAGAACCGGAGACCACCTTGTCCCGACCCCTCGCGCTGTTGATGAACTTCAAGGTAGCCGGCTCATAGGCTGACGGGAAATAGGCATTAAGCATCCCAAAGACATTGGGATGCCTCCATATCATGGAACACCATTCGTCTATCCAGGGATATCCGGTATGCGTGAGGACTATCTTCAACTCGGGGAACTCGATGGCCACGTTGTCCACAGTCATGGGATGGCCGGGCTCGCTGGTCAGCGTCTCCGCCGAATGTCCCACCTGCATGCCCACCGGTATTCCCAGTTCAAGACATTTGGCATACAGCGGGTAGCACCGCCTGTCATCAGGACGCATCCCAAAGCTGATGGGATGGAACCAGACGTACTTGAAGCCGTGCTCCTTCACCGCCGCCGTTATCTCTTCCAGGCTTTCCTGTATCCGGAAGGGGTTGTAGCTGGCCGCTCCGACCACTTTACCCCTGGCCTTCTTCACTATGTCGGCCACCACTTCTATCTTGTAGTCCACCATCAGCGCATGATCCCGCTGGGACCAGATCTTCTGGGCGCACATCACCACCTTTTCCACCGCCACCTGGTCCATCTCGGCAAGCACTTCCTCCAGCGAAGACTTGCACATCCCTCCGGCCACCTTCCATTCCTCTCCCGGCTTCAGTTGCATCCTCTTCATTACACCGGCGAAGGTGGTCTTGGACATGGTCTGGAACTCGGTAAACTTGAAATGGTGCTTCATCATCTCACCATTCGTATAGTGCGGCTGCAGGCTACAGTCAATAGCCTGGACCTCGTTCATTTCCATTTCTTTACTCCCAATTATTTCGGTGCACCACAGTAACCTGCTCCAGGTCAGACCATGTTCAGCCCACCGCTCACGCTGAGCACCTGCCCCGTTATGTACCCCGCCTCATCCGAAGCGAAGAAAAGCACTGCGGCGGCTATGTCCTCAGGGCTTCCCAACCTCCCCAGCGGTATGGACTTCTTCAAGGCATCCACCAGCCTCTCCATACCTACCGAGCGCTCTTTCATCCCCTCGCTCTCGGTAGGGCCGGGGGATACCGCATTGACCGTTATATTGTTGCGCGCCAGCTCCCTGGCCAGCGTCTTGCCGAAGGCTATGACTCCTGCCTTGGCTCCGGAATACACCGCCTCACCCTTAGAGCCCACCCGGCCTGCATCCGAGGAGATGTTCACGATCCTTCCGTAGTTACGGGCTATCATGCCATCGAGCACCGCCCTGGTAGTGTAAATAACACTCTTGTAATTAAGCGCGATAAGGAACTCCCATGTGTCCTCTGTCGACTTGATGAAAGGCTCCACCTTGTCCCCACCGGCCACGTTCACCAGTATGTCCACCCTGCCAAACTGCTGTTCCACCGCCTTAACCGCACTGTCGATCTCTGATTTCCGGGTCACATCCACCTTGAAGAACACCACCTGGGTCCCCTTGCTCCTGAGCTCCTCGGCAAACTTCTTCCCCTTCTCCTCCTGGATGTCAAACAACGCCAGCTTTCCACCTTCCCGTGCCAGACCCCGTGCTACAGCCTCCCCCATCCCCTGCGCACCACCGGTCACGATGGCTACCTTGTTCTGGAATTTCAATTCTTTCCTCCTTGCTCCGACGGCCGTCAAAACCAGCCGCGCAGCTTGTTATTTCTGCTTCTTAACCGATTCGAAATCAGGCGCCCTCTTCTCGGCGAATGCCGCCAGCCCTTCCTTGGTCTCCTGAGAGGAATCCACCACAAATCCCATGTAATGCTCAAGCTCCAGCGAGGTGTACAGGTCGGTCTGGGCACCATGATTTATCATGGCCTTCGACACCTTCAGCGCCCTGGGGTTCTTGGTCAAGAGCTTGGCCACCATCTCATTCACCGCCTCCTCCAGCCTGTCATCCGGCACCACCTTGTTGACCAGCCCCAGCACCTGCGCCTCATGTATCGGTATGCGGTCTCCCGTAAGGACATACTCTTTGGCTTTCCTCAAGCCAAGCTGCCGCAGCAACCGCTGCGCTCCTCCCCAGCCACCCGGCGTCATACCCCAGTTGGCATGCTGATCTCCTATCTGGGCACTCTCCGTGGCAATGACAATGTCGCAGCACATGGCAATCTCCAGCCCCCCTGCCAGGGCGAACCCGTGCACGGCAGCGATCACCGGCTGCGGCAAATTCTCGATCCGGTTAAGCGTCCTCGGACCAATCCATTTCTGCCAGTCCGTCCGCTTCTCGATAGGTGTCGTCCTCGACTCCTTGAGATCACGACCGGCACAGAAAGCCCTCCCCTTTCCGGCAAGCACCACAAGCTGGACCACCGGCTCCTCCTTCTCTATCCTGTCCAACGCCAGGTTCAGCTCGGTCAGCACTTCCTCATTAATCGCATTCAGCGCACCAGGCCGGTTGAAGGTTATCCGGGCCACTCTGTCATCCCTCTCAAAGATAATAGTGTTGAACATAGAACTCCTTTCTGTTGGGAACGTTCAGCGCTTCTTATTTGCCAGGCAGACCTCGATGAAATCCGTGAGTTTAGATTGCAGTTCGGACCATGAGAGCCTTTCCGCGTCAAGTGCCGCACCCTGGATGAGTATGCTGGGCAATCCGAGTTCGCTCCTGGCCCGGTCGGCCACCATCTGCGAGCTTGAGATAAGGTTAGGACAGCCCCACAACTGATAGTGGACAATCCCGTCAATCTTCAAGTCCCTGCAGGCCTGCAGCAAGTCGCGTACTCGTCTCTCGGCCGGGCCGCTCCAGGAGTTGATGAGAGCCGCTCGCGCTTCCTCTTCCAATGGCGAAAGCTCGCCTCTCTCGGAAGCACCTGTCCAGGGGTCAGACTGACTGAAGCCAAATGCGTAGGCCGCCAGCCCGAACTCGAAGAATGGGACTGAAACGCCCTTCCCCGCAAGGAACGTCCAGGGATCGACATAGACCGGGGCGCTCACCAGCCAGGCAAGCCGGAGCCTCTCGCCATCCACTGCGCCAAATCCTCTGCTTACCCGTTCAGCGAGTTCATCCCTGTACATTTCAGCGTACTGGGCCACCCTTGGATCGTCGGCTATTGCGAAGGGAGGCAGACGGAAACTGTCGGACCCCGCGATGGGACAGGGCACAGCAGCTTTGAGCCGGTAGATGTCTTTCAGCGCCTTGTGCTGGCGGTGCCACAAGCCCTGATATTCGATGAGTCTTGGCTCACTGTAGCGGATGCCCGGAATGTACTGTTCAATCTGACGAATCATGTCCTCTAGCTGGCTGACCACGTATTTCAGGGCCTTGTCGTCAGTCGTCGCCGGTATGTCTACCCCGATTGACGGGCAGCCAAAGGCCCGGCTTGATATGAGGCTGGCCTGGTTTTCCGGGTCGCATGGGTAGTTGGATGTGATGGTCAATGCCGGTTTCGGTAAATCTCCGCTGAACACCATTCCCAGGCCAGCCATAATTCGGTCGCAGCCATGGTCAGGATAGCCGAGGTTCCTCGCCGCACCAAGGTAGTGGTTGGCTTTCTTGCCGGCTCTGTCACCTTCAAAGCCAACCGAGACCTCGTGTAGTTTCATAGCCTTCAGTATCCTGAAAGCCACTCCCCTTCCATACACGAATGGTTCGCCGGCATCCCATGCAGCCAGTGAGTGGCGACGGTAGTCACGCCAAATCTCGTAGAGCAGTCTGTTCGAACCCAGCTTCGTTGGATGGGGGCTGTGCTCTATTTTCTCTATTCTTCCCTCGTATTTCTTTATCTCGTCTTCCCAGAACCTCACGCTCGCCCTCCAAAGCTTTTATTGTCTCCTGCTTCAATCATCTCTATGAATGCACCCACGCGTGTGCGGAGAGGGCCGATGTGCGCGGGAATGTGGTCGCGGGAAACCATGAAGACCGGTATCCCTTCTTGTTGAAGTCTCTGCCTGAAATATGGACTGGCAAAATGCCTTGGATAATCGAACTCCTGGGGAAGGTTAATGATCCCGTCAATCCGGTATTCTCGCGCCAGCGCGATCATGCGATCTATCTGCCTGTCCCAATCTTCCATACGGGGCGTGCCCGGGCGGCCCATGTACCTCCTGGCAAGGCTTTCTATGGGATCGCTATCCGTGTCACCGAGTTGCTCGAAGTACCGGCTGCCTGTATCAAGATCATCCATGGCCACGAGCGCACCCTGGGATTCGATGGCTTCCAGATATCCGGGGTGGAACAGCCGGTCGCTTGAGACCATCAGCCGTGGTGTGACCACGGGGAGCGAAGTCTTGCGCTGCGCCAGATAACGAAACACCTCCGCCAGTTCTTTCAGGAATGTCTCTTTCGGCATGACAAGCGCAGCAGTGGTGAGGCCAAGAAACTCTGCCCCCGAAAGTGGAGGCGTTTCAAGCTTTCGCACGTCATACACCTTCGCCATTTCGGCGCGCATTCTGTTGTGAAGGCGGATAGAAGCAAGAAGGGCATCGTCCGCTATCCGTGCCGAAAAATGGGACTGCAGGGAATCCCTGAAACTGGCTACTTCCCCGGCGAATTCCTGGTTTACTACTTCAGCCCGGCGGTAGGGTACATGAAGCATGTAGCAATAAGGGGTTTTCCCGATATGCCTCCATACGTCCAGGCAGCGACGCGACGCATCCGTGCTATCCGTGCACACCACGCCATCGAGGAAGTCAAGCCCCCCTGTGAGCAGTGATTCAAGGGCGTGCGCATAGTACTGTTCCACATTCGAGGGCCAATAAAGTAAGGACTCCTTCGGCTGACCGTGCAGCGTTCCGGTAATGTGGTAGGGCAACATGCCCGCGGCGTGGATAACCTCCTCCGGCACATAGGAGCAAAGTAGACCTATCACCTTGCCGCCGCGTTTCTTCCATTCCCTTGCCCACTTCGTATTGTTGGGTTCAGCTCCAGCCTGCAATAGGCTTGCGAGTTGCTGTTCCGTATCCACCATCGTCATGTCAATCTACTCCAGACTGCCGACCTCTCAGGCGATTACACCTTTGCTCTTGAATCTTTCAATGTCTGCCCAGTCATAGCCGATCTTGAGCAGCACTTCCTCGGTGTGCTGACCATATTCAGGCGCACCGCCCTTTGTGGCCGCCGGCGTCTCGCTGAAGTAGATACAACATCCAGGCTGCTTCAGTTTGCCCAACGTTGGGTGCTCGACTTCGATGATGTAATCGTTGGCCAGCACCTGCGGGTCGACCGCCATCTCCGCGAAAGTCCGCAGAGCGCCTGCCACGAGATCATACTGTGGAAATATCTTCATCCACTCGTCTACCGTCCGGCGTGCAATAGCCTCGTCCATGAGCGGGACCAGTTGCGCGGTGTTCTTGCTCCTGGCCTCGTTAGAGTTGAATCTCTCATCATCGATCAGGTGCGTGATTTCGAGGGCCTTGCACAGTCCAGGCCAGAAGCGGTCGCCTACCGTCATGTTCAGGTACAGCCATTTGTTGTCCCTGGTCTTGTACGCGTTCCGCAACGGATTGTAGGCTTTCTTTCTGCTTTGCCTGCGGGGCTCTATTCCAGAAGCAAGGTAAGCTACGCTCTGAGGGGCGCCGAGGAATATCTGGGCGCCGAGGAGGGAAGTGCTTACCTTCTGTCCTATGCCGGTCCTTTGTCGAACAAACAGCGCAGTTATAATCGAAGTTGCAAGCATCATGGCCCCAGCCGCATCCGCCAGCCAGGGAACACCCCAGGGCGGTGGCGGGGCGTCCGCGTCACCGACAAGGCTCAGCATGCCACTCCTGGCCTGTGCTGCGGTGTCAAAAGCACGCGCGTCTTTATCAGGTCCACGGAGCCCGTATCCTGACCCAAGGGCATATACGATCTTAGGATTGACCTTCTTCAGGGATTCATAATCGAGCCCCCAGCGCTTCAAGGCCTGCTCCCTGAAAGACCCGACAAAGACATCGGCATCGCGGGCCAACCTGTAAATGATTTCCCTTGAATCCGGTTTCCTCAGGTCCAGGGCCACGGATCTCTTTCCTCTGTTGCACAACTCGAAGTGGTAATTGAAGGAACAAGGAGGCAGGATGCCCTCCGTCTTGCCCATGACCACTCCGCGCATCATGTCGCCGCCAGGCACGTCTTCTATCTTTATGACGTCTGCCCCCAGGTCGGCCAGCAGGGTCGTCGCGTAGGGGCCCTGAAGGGCGCTGGTGACATCTACTATTTTGATTCCTTCCAAGGGTGTAGTCATGTTTGAGCCTTGTCCAATCTCAGTTTAGTTATCTGCGGACGCGAAAACCGTGAGTCGTCTACGAAAGCTTGACCTCGGAGCCTTTGACGGTGAACTTGGTGTCAAACCCGACTTGCCCAGAGATGTCCTCCACGTAGCTCTTGACCTTTTCAAAAAGCTTGTTGGACGGCTTCAGCGGCTCTGGCTGCCCCTTCGAGTTGATGTAGCAGGGGATAAACGAGTGCTCAACCTTCCCGCCTGAGATGGTGCACTTGGCGATCATGGTATTCCTGGACTGCTCGTGGAAGGGGTAGGTGGGAGTCTCTTCCCTCGGGCCGACTCCAAACTCACCGTACCTGCTTACCATCTTATTTATCCCCGGTTTCTTCATGTGGTCCTTGGACAGGTGCACGTCCATGACGAAATTGCCCAGACTATGGAAAATAGGCTTGCCGCAGTACATCTCGATGCCCTTCAGAATGTGAGGGTGGTGCCCTATGACAGCTTCAGCTCCTGCATCGATCGCGGCGCGGCCGACCACGCCCTGGTATTCCGCAATAATGACTGGTGTGAAATGCAGCCCCCAGTGAACGCTCATAAACACCGCGTCAGCCTGCTGGCGTGCCTTGCGGATATCCTCCTGCATCGCTGCAAGGTCCTTGTAATCGGGGAAGGTATGGATGTCGGGTATGGACCCTGGCATCTCGTGTTCGACCATGTCGTACACCGTGTATATCTTGATCGGGGCAGCGCCGGGTTTGTTGAAGCCAGCTTCGTAGCCTATGGGGTAGCCGCAGCAGTATTGCAGGAAGGCCAACTTTACGCCCTTGCGCTCCAGGATTGCCGGCTTTCTGGCTTCGTCTATGTCTTTTCCGGCTCCGGCCGTCTGAATACCGTTCTTGCGTAACAGGTCTATCGTGTCCAGAAAAGCAGGATACCCGAAACCAAGGTGGTGGTTTTGGGCGAACCCCATGGCAGCGAAGCCGGCGTAGGTGAGCCCGGCAATATTCTTGGGATGACTTATGACGCCACCCCTTTCGACGGGGTTAATCACGCCCTTTTCGGAGTAGTTGGTCTCACAGTTTCCGAAGGCGACATCGGCCGCACGGAGTACCGGAGCGGCCAGTGCCCATGAGAACGTAGGGTCCTCCGGACGATTGACTATGACATCTCCAACGCTGCACACTGTAACTGCCTGTTGCTTGGCCATGTGATTCCCTCCTCAGTTTTCTTTCAGTCTCTTCTATCCATACTACGACATCTAAAGGCCGGGGAACAGTTTCCTCATTTCTCCCAGAGTCAATATCTTTCCGCTGATCGCTCCCGGAGCCAGGGCGGCCAACTGAACCGCGTACTTGCCCCACTCGGACGGGTCATCCCACTTATGGCCGCTGAGGTCCCGGACCTTGATCCTCACTCCTTCGGTAAGGGTATAACCGGGAACAAGTGAGTTCACAGCTATGTTGGAATCCTTCAGTTCCCAGGCGAGCCCGGTTGTGAACCGGTCGACTCCTGCCTTGCTCACCGAATAGCAGACGCTGTTGTTCTCCACGCTCACATAGGTGCTACCCGATTCGGCGGAAGTGTTCATTATGTGGCCCCCACCCTGCTTGATCATCTGTGGCAGAAGGGCCCTGGTGCACAAGAATGGTGCACGCAAGTTGACAGACATCACCAGGTCCCATCGCTTGACGGACGTTTCGAGCAAGGAGCTTACCTGGTTGATTCCCGCATTGTTGACCAGAATGTCCACCCTGCCGAACTCGCTGAGTACCCTGGCAGCCATCTCGTCGATGTCCGACTGTTGTGTCAGGTCCGTCTTCACCGGGAGGCACCTGCGTCCCATGGCCCTGATCTGTTCAGCAGTCTCGTTTATGGTCCCAGGGATACGGCTGTCAGGCTCGTCAGTCCTGGCCACTACCGCCACATCGGCTCCAGCCCCGGCAAAGGCCAGGGCAATAGCCTTGCCAATGCCTCTGCTGCTGCCGGTTACCACCGCTACCCTTCCGGTTAACTTCATCTTCTAAATATCCTTTCCTGTGCGGAACCCGTCAGCAATCGCTTGCGCAATGCGTTCTGCCTCGGTCATTCCGCGGCAATCGCCGATAGAAACAGCGGTTTGAATTGTCCCTTGCAGGCGCTGGCCCAGTTCGGCGTCGCACTTTGTCCCTGCTGCCAGCACCACCGTGTCCGCCTCAATGGACCAGGTTACTTCCCCCCGGCTAACTCTCACCCCAGCATCTGTGATTTCATTTACGGTGATCCCGGTTTCCATTGTGATTCCAGACTTCTTCAGCCTCTGCATTACCACCCATCTGTTCACGGGCCCGATGCGGTCGCCTATCCGGCCGAGCATCTCGACAATGGTCACCCGCTTGCCCTTCTGGGCCAGGAACTCGGCCGTCTCACACCCGGTCGGACCGCCACCGATTACGACCACTCGCCCCCCGACAGCTTTCCTTTCCATGAGCACATCTTCGTAAGTTACGACGTTTGGACTGCAGACCCCGGGGATGGGAGGGACGGAAGGTTTCGCCCCCGTGGCCAGAACGACCACATCCGGCTGGTCGGCCCGCAAGGAATCAGAAGTGGCTTCCTCGTTCAGCTTGACCTGAGCGCCACTCTTCTCGACTTGCTGAGAAAGATGGGAAACAAGGTGTCTGATTTCATCCTTAAAGGGCGGCATGGCAGCGACCAGAAGCTGTCCCCCCAGTTTGTTATCTTTTTCGTATAAGATAACTTTGTGGCCGCGCTGAGCGGCAACAATTGCCGCCTCCATACCCGCAGGCCCACCTCCAACCACTACTACCTTCTTCGGGGTCACTGCCTTTTCGACGGTGTACTGGGCCTCTTTTCCTGCCCTGGGGTTCACCGTGCACACCACAGGCTTTCCGGCCATAGCCGTCTCCACGCATCTGGCGCAAGCGATGCAGGACATGATTTCGCCAGACCGCCCTTCTTCGGCCTTGTTCACGAAGTCCGGGTCCGCGATGAACTGACGTCCCATGCCAACCATGTCGGCCTTGCCGGCGCGAAGGATTTCTTCGCAGACGAAGGGATCATTCAATCTGTATGCGGCGATCACAGGTATGCTGACTGTATTTTTGGCCCGCTCTGCCAGGTAAACATATGCCCCCCGCGGGACGGACATCTGTATCAGAGGCCGCGTGCTCTCGTGCCATCCGGCCTGCACATTCAGGCAATCAACGCCGGCTGCTTCCAGAGCTTTGCACACCCTCATCTGTTCTTCGATTGTGTTCCCGCCGGGCATGAATTCATCAGCCGAAATCCGGCATATGACCGTGAGTTCCCTGCCTGCTTTCCTCCGCACAGCCTCGACAACCTCCAGAAGGAAACGCATCCTGTTCTCCAGGGCGCCGCCATAGCTATCTGTCCTCTTGTTGCTGTAGGTCGAAAGAAACCGTGCCAGGAGATAGCCCATGCCACCGTGTATTTCTACCGCGTCAAATCCCGCTTCCTTTGCCCTCAGCGCCGCATCACCCATTTGCCCGACGATATGCCTGATCTCATCCGGTGACAACGCCCGTGACAATGGGTGTCCCGGTACGGCTTTCATCTCCTCGGCGGAGGGCCCAATGAATTCGGGCTTTGAATCCGGGTCCCTGGCCCACGACTGCCTCACCGCCAATTGAGCGCACACTCCGGTCCCATGGGCGTGAAGAGCCTGTACCAGTTTGCGGGCTCCAGGGACATAGGTGTCTGCGTATATTGCGGGGCTGTGAAGGTGGCCGTCGAAGCAGGGTTCCATCTGCACGATTATCAGCCCGCACCCACCCTTGGCCCGCTCGGCGTAGAAGTCGATCAGGCGCTGCCCCACGGACTGGTCTGGAGGGACATAGTTCAAGCCCATGGCAAGCATTACCGTCCTGTTACGCAGAACGGTTTTGCCCACCCTTATGGGCTCAAATAGCTTCTGGAGGTCAACCATATGCCGTGCACCCCTCTACCGCTGGCGCACTAGCGCGCGTAGTCGCCAAGGAACTATACATCGCCACGGGCAGGCACGCAACATGCCAATGGAACTGTCGAGCACACCAGTGGCCGCCAACGGTTTAGGTTAACTATCCACGGGAGTCTTTATTTATCAGGTCCAGCAAGGTATAGTTCGATAGACTGGAGTGGACACCCCAAGGAGCAACAAATGCTTTTCAACGATATCAAGTGGGATGCATCTGCTGACGTGGTTGTCGTCGGATACGGAGCTGCCGGAGCAGTCGCTGCGATGACCGCACATGATGCCGGCGCTGAGGCGCTACTGTTGGAGAAACAACCCGAGGACCGACGTTACACCAACAGCAACATCTCCGGGGGGGTGTTCGTAAATCCCACCAGCGTGCCCGATGCCATACGGTTGGGGGAGAGATTCTGGAAGGCGGAAGGGGGCGCGCGCTGGACTGACCCTGAAATCATCAGAGTGTGGGCTGAATATGCCAATCAGAACAAGGCGTGGCTGGAGTCCATGGGGGGAGGAATAAAGTACCTCGGCATACCATCAAGCCTCCACCTGGCCGGCATCGAGTGCTTCGAACAGTATATCGTTCGCGGCTATGGAGTCGGCTTAGACCGGGTACTGTCCGATGGTATCAACACACGGCGCATACCGGTGATGTACCGTGCCAGGTGTCAGAAGCTTCTCACCAATGCCCCAGGACGGGTGACCGGCGTGCGGGCCGAGATAGTTTCAGCCGATGGACAAAAGAGGTTGACGAACGTCAGAGCGGGCCGCGCGGTCATAATGACCTGCGGCGGTTTCGAGTTCAACGAAGAGATGAAGCTCAATTACCTCAAATTGTATCCCACCTACTTTTACGGGACGACGGCTAACACCGGCGATGGCTTCAGGATGGTTTCGGAACTGGGTGCTTCCCTTTGGCACATGAATTGCTGTTCTGCCAGGTTGACTGCTAAGTTCCCTGAACTTCCGTTTTCCTTCAGTATGGACCTTGGCGGGAAGGACTGGATGGTGCGGCTGGCCGGGGACAAACAGCAGTCCGAGCAAGGCGGATGTGGCTATCTCGTGGTGGACCGAAATGCCAATCGTTTCACCAGCGAGAACTTCGTCCCTCACCTGGCATACTACGAACTTACCCTGTTCGATAGCCAGCGCCTGGTCTATCCGAGGGTCCCTTCTTACTGGATATTTGACCATAAGAGGATGGAATCCGGCCCTCTGCCGGTGCGCATGGCCGGTCCGGCCGGGCCAATCGGCCTGTACAACTGGAGCCGGGACAACAGGGAAGAGTTGGAACGGGGATGGATAGTCCAGGCCGACACTGTCAGGGAACTGGCTCGAAAACTTGGGTTGGACCCGGACAGGTTGCAGCGGACTGTTCAACGCTACAACAGCTATTGCGACCAGGGGGAAGACCTGGAATTCCAGCGTTCAGCCTCGTATCTTGTTAGCTTGAGGACGCCCCCTTACTACGCCATCGAACTCTGGCCAGGCGGCCCGAACACCCAGGGAGGGCCGAAACGCAACCACAGGGCGCAGATACTGAACGTTGACGGGGCGCCCATTCCCGGGCTGTACGCAGCAGGCGAATTCGGCTCGATATACGGCATGTACTACGTGGGGGGGCTCAACATCGCGGAGTGCATTGCGTTCGGCAGGATCGCCGGGGAGAATGCCGCGGCCGCTAAGGCATAGAGAGCGCTGCGATGCCGGAGGAGAGCAAGGCTGGGGCAGCAGGTGTTGGCGAAATGGCGCCGTTCTTGAACGGGAGGCGTGAAACAATTATTATGTTCATTGAAAACTTGAGCGATCGCGCGCTCAACCCCACGGTGCCATTGACCCGGGAAAGGCAGAAAAGGTGCGGAAGACTAGAATCGTCATTGTAGATGACCATCCCCTGTTGCGCGATGCACTTCAACGGCTTTTGGGGGAGGTCCCGGACATGGAAGTGGTAGGTGAAGCCGCAGATGGCGAGATGGCGGTCAAAGTCGTGACCGAGCTCAAGCCTGATATCGTCATCATGGATGTTGGCCTGCCCAAGCTTTCTGGTGTCGAAGCAACCAGGCGGATCAAGGCTGTGTGCCCGAAAGTGGCCGTCCTGGTGCTGACGGTGCACGACGATGAAGAGTACGTCCTGAGCGTCCTCGAGGCCGGAGCTGCGGGCTATTTGTTGAAGACCTCTGCGCTGGACGACATCGTTCGCTCCGTCGGAGCGCTTGTTTCCGGAGAGATGGTGCTCAATCCTGAGATCGGCCGGAAACTGCTGCGTATTTGCGCCACCCGGTCGGCAAAACCGCCGACGATAGTACTGGACGAGGCACTGACAAGACGCGAAATCGAGGTACTCAAGCTCGTGGCGAGGGGACTGCCGAACAAGGCTATCGCACGGGAATTGAAAGTGACGTTGCATACGGTGAAGGGATACCTCGCGGAGATATTCTCAAAAATGATGGTACATTCCAGGGTAGAGGCCGCACTGCTCGCAGTGAAGGCTGGTCTTCTGTCTCCGGAAGAACTGGCACGGTCAGAAGATGGCGTTGAGGGAGATGACGACTAAGACCGGGACGGGTGGGTCCCGCCATGTCGGGATCGAAGCGACGGACGGGGAATCCTCTGGCGAAGACATATTCTGGTCAAGCCAGCAAATACGTGCTCTCAACGAGATTGCCCAGGTGGCAAATCGCTCGTTCAAAGTTAACGAGCTGCTCAACTTTGCTGCGGATAAACTCGCAGAAATACTGCCTGCCGACAAGATAATCATCCGTCTGCTGGAGGATGACGGGCAGACATTGAGGCTAGTGGTCCTCAGAGGGATGCCCCCTGGATATGAGATGGCCCAACCGACACGCCGTATCGGAATGGGCATGGTAGGAATGGTTGCCCTGACATCCAGGCCGGCAATGATTCGAGACGTTCGCAAGCGGCACAAGCTCACTTACAATATCAAGTTTGACACCAGGAGCCTGATGGCTGTCCCGCTCATGTCTGAGGGGCGGGTAGTCGGCGTGATGGTCACGGCAAGCAAGATGCCCAACGTCTTCTCGTCCGGCGATCTCCTGCTATTGAGCAGCGTCGGCCATCACCTTGGCACTGCCATTGACAAATGCAGCCGCAGCGGGCGCCTTCAGTCCTCCGAAGAAAGGTACCGCTATCTATTTGAGAATGCAGCGGAGCCGATCTTCGTAACCGACGCCCGCGGCCACATATCCGAAGCGAACCTCGCCGCCTGTTCTTTCAGTGGTTACTCCAAGGATGAGTTGTCGGCAAAAAGACTCGATGACCTGCTTTCGGTGCCCAGCAAGACATCGGGAGACCCCACCAGCCTGTCCGATGACACCAGGAATCTGTCCTTCTGCACTAAAGACGGGCACGAGGCCATCGTGCGATGTCTGAACAGGCCGGTCTTTCGCGACTCACAACTGGTAGGAGCCCAAACGATTATCCGCGGCCTGACTAATCAACGATGGACCCAGCAGACCTTTGGAGACTATCTCAGACAGGTTACCCTAGCACAGGAGAATGAACGGAAACGCATCGCTCGAGACCTCCACGACGATACCATCCAGTCCATGGTGATCGTTTCCCATCGTCTGCGCCGTTTTTCCTCCCGCTACGAAGGACACCTGGAAAAGGAGGCGATCGGGGATCTGCAGGAAACGATCAACTTACTTGTTCAATCTGTCGAGAACCTGAGGGAACTCACGATCAGCCTGAGGCCGAGCATACTCGATGACGTCGGGTTGGTGCCATCGCTTAGATGGCTGGCGCAAGGACTGAGACAGGCGGCCAGCATAGACTGTGATGTAGAGATCACCGGCAACCAGCGACCACTCAGTCCTGAAACTGAGTTGGCCCTCTTCCGCATCGTTCAAGAAGCACTCAACAACGTGAGACGTCATTCCGGGGCAACGCACGCCCGCATCAGACTGGCTTTCAGCCAGGGGCATGGCCGGTTGACGATACAAGACAATGGCCACGGCTTTGAAGCGCCCCGGTCTCTAGCCAGTTTGGGTGCTTTGGGAAAGCTGGGCCTGGCAGGTATGAAGCAGAGAGCTGCACAAATAGGTGCAGCCTTCAGCATCGAGTCGAAACGTGGGGAAGGCACCACTATCTCGGTTAACTTCTAGCCCTGAAGCGGCGATCCATCGGGGACGGAGTCCTCTAGGCCATTATGCCGCCGTCTACGACCATGACGTGACCGGTAACATATGATGCCGCGTCCGAGCACAGCCACAGTACTGCTCCCGCCACCTCCTCCGGCCTTGCAGGCCGCCCCATCGGTATCGACGACGATATTTTTGCCTTGACAGCCGGGTTGCGGGACAATATCCCATCAGAAAGGCGCGTATCGACGAACCCCGGGCAAACTGCGTTGACCCGGATTCCCCTGGAAGCGTTTTCCGCCGCGGCAGTCTTTGTGAGCCCGATGATACCGTGTTTGCTGGCGCCGTAGGCGGTGCCCATCGCGGACGCGTTCCTCAAACCAGCGGTGGAGGACGTGTTCACAATGGCCCCGCCTCCTCTCTTCAGTAACTGCGGGATCTCATATTTCAAGCACAGAAACGTCCCCTTCAGGTTGATGTTGATGACCTGGTCCCACTCAGCTTCGTCGTATTCGTGAGTTGGCACGAACGGTGTCCCTGCCACTCCTGCGTTATTGAACGCACAGTCCAGCCCACCATAGGTTTCGACACATCTGGCAACCATGGCTTGCACATCCGAAGCGCGCGACACGTCTCCCTTCACGAAACACGCTTCTCCCCCAAGTGCCTTGATCATTGAGACAGTCTCCTCGCAGTTAGCGGCATTGCGCGCGGCCACGACAACTCTCGCCCCCTCTCTTGCGAATGCGAGTGCGGTGGCCCTTCCAATGCCCGTGCTGCCTCCAGTGACCAGGACTGCTTTCCCCTCGAATTGACGTGCCATGACCAGTTCCCTCCTTGTCAAACCTTATCGACTACCATCTCGCGGTCTACCTGCAAGCAACGATACCGCTGGCACCCAGTCTACACAGCACGCCGTTGGTTCGCAACCATCTTGAAGCGGGCTGGCGATGCGTTTCCCGTCCCCATCATACACGTAGGTGGCGGTGCCGGAGTAGCCTCCCCCCCGTCCCACCCACCTGGGAGAGGCGGTTTTCCACGTCGAAGGTCAATGTCTGTGTACCGGTGGCGTTGGCCCGTGAGACCATATTGCCATTGGCATCGTAGTCCTGAGTGTATGCGCCGACACCTGTAGAGGCGTGTGGCTGGATGCCACCGCCAAAGATGCAGATGGAGTCACACGAACTGGCTTGTCGACGGGAAAAGAAGACCTCAAACTTCTTCATCGTTCTCAGGATAAACGTAAAGTCGATATCCAGGCTCGATCCCAGTTCGCATAAGGCCGCGACCGTTGGTCTTTCGAAATGGAGCGGCGGTCTCCCGTCCGAATACATGAGACAGCCAAGTTACACATTTGTACCGGGTTGGCCCGCCAGATGCCTGATCTTAGGCGACGCAGGTCGTACCCGCTGCAATAACTGGGTGACATGACTAGGCAACGGGGAGGAATGGGGTTCTGGGAGTGGGTTGTCCAAGCGTCTTGCCCTTCTCGCCCATCGCCTCGGGCGCGGAAGCTTTCATCGCGGCAAACATCACAATCCAGGCCCAACTTTGAACGGATCATTGCAGTCGCGTCCCCGGAAGGGGGCTCTGGCCCCTGGTACTTGTTACTTACGGGTGGGGTGAGGGGTGGGGAGGTCGCCTCGGTTTCTTCCGCTCTTCGCTGTCCAGGATGATCGTCACCGGCCCATCGTTGTGGATATCAACCAGCATGTGCTCCCGGAAACGGCCTGTCTCTACCTTCAGCCCTGTGGCGCGCGCCTGCGCAACGAAGCAGTTGAAAAGTGCCTCAGCATCCTCCGGGGCAGCGGCATCGACAAAACTCGGACGCCGCCCCTTGCGCGTATTTGCCAGGAGGGTGAACTGGCTGACCAGGAGCAGAGACGCCTTCACGTCCAGAGCCGATAGATTGAACAGGCCTTGCGGATCGTCGAAGATACGGAGATTGACTGTTTTCTCGACAAGGTATTGGGCATCCTCTCGCAGGTCCCCCTGCGCCACCCCTAGCAGCAGCACCAGGCCGGGACCGATCTCGCCGACCACCTGTCCCCCGACACTGACCCTGGCCTCAATAACGCGTTGCAGCAGGACTTTCATGGAGGTAGGCCGTTTCTCTTGAGTTCAGCCACCGACATGTACTCGCAGTTGCCTGGCCAGGAGCGCGCGGGAAGAGATTCCTCGCAAAGTTTACCCTGAGCGGAGACGAAGGACTCTATGACAAGCTGCCTGGGTGCCCACATGGTGCTATCCCTGCGCCGTTATCTACCCTCTCAAACCGTAAGGGGGACAAAGGTCAAGTGCGAAGAATCATTGTACTTCCCAAGGCTCTGAACCGTATCCCTTACCCTAGTCCGACTCTGACTTCGACGAGGCGCCGGATGCAGGCTTAGCAACCGGTTTGGGCTCAGACTTAGCTGCCGGTTTGGCATCGCCTTTGGTTTCGCTCTTGCTGTCGCCCTTGCTATCGCTCTTGCTGTCGCCCTTGGTTTCGCCCTTACCATCGGCCTTGGACTCAGCCTTGTCGCCACCTTCCTTCTTTGCCCGCGCGGGTTTGTCGTCGGCCGGGTCTTTGCGATGGTCGGTGATGTAGAAACCACTGCCCTTGAAGATTATCGGCGGGCAATGCAGTTGGCGGTGCGCCATCTTCCCGCACTCCGAGCATTTTGCAAATGGCTCAGACTCGAAGGTCTGCCTGCACTCAAAGGTGTATCCGCAAGTACATTTGTAGTCATAGACGGGCATATTCCGGGTACCTCAATGATTGTATTTGTGGAATCATTGTAATAAAAGCCGTGCGCTTAAAGCAACATCATCTTATTGCAAATGCTTCCCATTATTGATATAATGGCCGCGGGTTTGAAGATAACGAGGTGTGCAGGTATGGTCAGGGTGCATGATATAGCAGGCGAAGGCCGGAGACAGACCAGCCAGCGCGCATTGATATATGACCTCATCAGCAAGGCAAACGGGCACATCGATGCCGATGAACTGTATCGGAAAGCGCGCAAGAAGCAACCCCGCATCAGCCTTTCGACGGTCTATCGCAATCTCCAACTGTTCAAGGAGATGAGGCTGGTGGAGGAGCACGGATTCTCCGAAGCGCACCGGCATTACGAGGTCAAGCCCAGGGCAGAGCATCAACACCTGCTGTGTCAGCGCTGCGGCAAGGTTCTGGAATTCAAGAACCCGCTCATCGATCAAATGAAGAAACAGGTCGAGGAACAACACTCCTTCAAAGTGTCCAGCGCCGATGTTAATCTCATCGGGATATGTTCTTTATGTCAGAAAGATGAGGAAGCACGACCAGAATGAGCTCTTGTCACGAGTCGATCAAGGAAAAGGGTTCCCCTGGAGATAGACGCATTCTGCTTATGGGCAACCCAAATGTCGGCAAGAGCGTTATCTTCCATCACCTCACCGGCAAATATGCCACCGTCTCCAACTACCCCGGCACGACGGTGGACATCACTTCTGCCAGGGCGAACTTCGATGGCACTGCGCTTGTAGTGGATTCGCCGGGGGTGAACAGCCTGATTCCGCGCTCAGAGGATGAGAGGGTGGCAAGGGACCTCCTGCTTGAATCTTCGCCAACGACAGTGCTCCAGGTGGCCGATGCCAAGAACCTTCAGCGCGGGCTTCTCATAACAAGCCAGCTTGCCGAGGCAGGAGTGCCTCTGGCTTTGGCGCTGAATATGACCGATGAGGCAAATCAGAAAGGGATATGCATAGACATCGGACGCCTCTCCCGCAGGATCGGCGTCCCCGTAGTGTCTACGGTGGCCGTGAAAGGTCTCGGGATTGAGGAACTGAAGGGAACTCTTGCCGGCGCCGCACCATCAACCATACGCATCAAGTACGATCCCCGCATGGAGACGGCGATCGCCAGAGTTGAACAATCGCTGCCCGAACTTCCAGTGGCCAAAAGGTCCGTCGCGGTAATGCTATTATGCGGAGACGAAGACTTGAAGAAGTCCCTCTCGGGACGTATCACGACCGAGTCCCTCGAAAGCATAACCAGCGTTGCGTCCGAACTGCAAGGGCATTATGCCAGGCCTGTGGCCTACGTAGTCAATCAGAGCCGCATGCGGGCAATCAGTGGCATAGTGGCAGATGCCACATCGACCGATTCAGGCAGGGGGCGGTCACTTGCCGAAGCAATCGGAAAATGGAGTGTGCACCCTGTCGCAGGCATTCCGATACTGTTGCTCGTGCTGACTGTGCTTTACCTGGTGGTCGGAGTTGTGGGTGCCGGCACAGTAGTGGGCTTTGTCGAAGAAGTGGTCTTCGGCCAGTACATAAACCCTGCCGCCACGCGCCTTTTTTCTCTGATCAATGTGCCTTTCATCCAGGAACTGTTCGTAGGTAAATACGGGCTCGTCACGGTGGCACTAACATATTCGATCGCTATTATTCTCCCCGTAGTCGGTTTCTTCTTCATCTGCTTCAGCCTGCTGGAAGACGTAGGATACCTCCCGCGCCTGGCAGTGATGGCGGATTCGATAATGAAACGGATAGGCCTGAGCGGTAAGGCGGTGCTGCCGATGATACTCGGGCTCGGGTGCGACACCATGGCAACACTCACGACGCGGACACTGGAATCCAAACGCGACCGCACAATCGCGACCCTGCTCCTAGCTCTGGGCATACCGTGTTCGGCCCAGATAGCAGTCATTCTCGCATTGCTGGCTGGCACTACGGGGGCAGCAATTCTGGTCTTCATCGTGGTGATACTCTCCCAAATCCTTCTGGTCGGCTTCCTGGCCTCGAAGCTGTTCCCGGGAAAGCGATCGGATTTCCTGATTGAAGTGCCTCCCTTACGTGTGCCTCAACTCTCGAACATCGGCATCAAGACTTTGTCCCGAATGGAGTGGTATTTCAAGGAAGCGGTCCCGCTATTCCTGGTGGGAACACTGGTCCTGTTCGCGATGGACAAGGTAGGGCTTCTGGCAATAGTTGAAAAGGCGGGCGCTCCCATTGTGCAGAAATGGCTGGGGCTTCCGGCTGAAGCCACCTCCGCATTCATCTTCGGCTTCCTGCGCCGTGATTACGGGGCGGCCGGGTTCCTCATGCTGAAAAACAACGGCTTGCTCAGCGTGACCCAGATAGTGGTGGCTCTCTCAACCATCACCCTGTTCATTCCCTGTATCGCCAACCTGTTCGTCATATTCAAGGAGCGGGGATGGAAGGTAGGCGGGGCGATGGTGGTCTTCATCTTCCCATTCGCAGTATTCGTCGGCGGGATACTCAACCTAGTGCTGAGGGCGACCGGGGTTACACCATAACGATGAGATGCTCGCTTTGCGGTCACTCGTTTGAGCCTGCCATTGCGCATTGTGCAGGCTGTCCGGTTGGACTTGGTTGCGAAAAGATATGCTGCCCGAACTGTGGTTATTCGATACCGGCGGAGTCCAAGCTGGCCAAATGGCTCCAGGGGTTCAAGAAAAAGGAAAAGGAAAATGCAGGATAGCAAGAACCGTATCGAGGAATTGCTGGAGGCCCTATGGACCGACTCGGAGGAAGTTGAAGGCAAGCACAAGGCACTTCTCACCGCTCCGCATCAATTCCAGCCGTTGCTGGCCGAAGTTGGCATGGAAGAGGCACTGCATGAAGCCGAGGTTCGCGGTCTGGTGGTATCCGAGGGCCAGATGCTGCGGCTGACAGAGGAAGGAATGGCCCACGCTCGCAACGTGGTCCGCTGCCATCGTCTTGCCGAGCGCCTGTTCCACGACGTCCTGGATATAGGGGGCGACGAGGCCGAGTCATCCGCCTGCCACATAGAACATCTGTTGAGCCTGGAAGCGGCTGACAGCATATGCATCATGCTGGGTCACCCGACTGTGTGCCCGCATGGAAAACCAATCCCTGGCGGCGACTGCTGTGAGCAAAAGGTAGAGCACAGCCGTCCTCTGGTCGTTCCGGCCACCCAGTTGCGGACGGGTGAAGAGGCCACCATCGCCTACTTGAGCGCCGGCGCCAGAGGCAAACTGGAACAGTTGTCCGCGATGGGCCTTGTCCCCGGGACGAAGGTATCTCTGCAACAGCGCGCGCCATCCTACGTCCTGTCCTTTGGGCAAACGCAAATCGCCCTGGACCAGAACGTGCTCAAAGACGTGTATGTTAAGCGCCTGCGGGTCCCTCAGAAAATCACGGCCGCCAGAAGGCGTTGGGCATGGCGGAACCAGTAATTTCAGTTTGGAGTAAGACCAGTGTTCAGTTCTCTTTTGATAACGCTCCGGGAAGGAATCGAGGCTTCCCTGATAATAGGCATAATGCTTGCTTACCTGGTGCGGACCGGCAACCGGCAGTATTTCAAGCAAGTCTGGCTCGGCACCGGCCTGGCTGTCCTGGCCAGCCTCATTGCAGGTACGGCCATATCTGTAACTGCCGGAGAACTGGAGGGTCGTGCTGAAGAGATATTCGAGGGCACTGCGACTATCCTGGCCGCGGTTGTGCTAACATGGATGATCTTCTGGATGCGCCGTCAATCGCTAAACATCAAGGCCAGCCTCCAGGCCGAAATGCAAACGGCAATGCAGGGCGGAGCCGCGTTAGGACTGGTGCTTCTGGCATTCGTCGCGGTGGTCCGCGAAGGTGTAGAGACCGCGTTGTTCCTCTTCGCGGCGAACAGTACCGCCGAGTCTCCTGCCGCTTTTATATCTGGAGGACTCATTGGCCTGTTCCTGGCAGTCTTGATCGGCTACGGCATATACCGCGGTACAGCGCGACTTAACCTGAGGGCATTCTTCAATGTGACAGGGCTCCTGCTGATACTTTTCGCGGCAGGTCTGCTGGCGCATGGCATTCACGAGTTCAACGAGGCCGGATTAATTCCTGAAATCGTCGAGCATGTCTGGGATACCAACGGCGTGGTGCCTGAAGGCTCCACGTTCGGGCGGTTCCTTACAGCCCTTTTCGGGTACAACGGCAATCCGTCGCTGAGCGAAGTCGTGGGTTATCTGGCGTACATGGCCGTGGTATTCTGGGCGTACCTTCGGCCGGCGAAAGCACCCCTGGCAAAGTAGTGGGCTGACAGATCACCCCTTGACAACCAGGTCCTCCTGTCCCTCATTCTGGTGTTCCCTGAGGAAGGGGCAGACCAGGTTCTCGACTTCGGGTGCAGCGACGCCATAGCGGCGCAGAATGTGCCGCACGAACTCCAGGCTGGCTTCAATCGAAGGTTCGATTACCTCGGAAACGCCCGCTTTGCGGAGCGTCACCTCCATGACCTCCTCTGGAAGCCGGGCGATGACTACGATGCTGGGGTTCACTTTCCTTGCATAGACTGTCGCCTGAATCTGGGCCATCGGGTCAGGACAGGTTAAGGCCATGATGCTGGCACGCTGGACCTGCGCTGCATCCAGTATGTGGCTGTTGCCTGCATCGCCATAGACGCACATGACTCCTTCCGAGCGCAGTTCCGTTATCGCCTGGGGATTAAGCTCTATCACGACATACGGGACCTGGTACTTTCGCAATACCCTGGCCAGGCTGCTTCCAGTGCGGCCGTGACCGCAGACGACCACGTGGTTGGACAATGCCTCATGCACCTCGGTCACCGCGGCATCGCCGCCAATTCGAATACGCTTCAAGAAAGCCGGTGATGCTGCCAACCTGGCATAGGCCAGGTCTGCCACCTTGAAGAGAAATGGGGTCATGATTATGGTCAGGATGGCGGCAGACAATATGAGCGAGTACAGGTATTGGGACATAACGCCGGCATCCAGGCCTGCCTTCCCCAGCACAAAGCTGAACTCTCCTACCTGGACCAGCCCGGCACCCACAAGGACGACTGTCTTGGCGGCGTGCCCGAAGTATCTCGTGACAGCGCCTGAGATGATGAATTTACCTAGGATAATGACTAGCGCCACCGAAAGTACGATGCCTGCGTTCTCCAGCACGAATCTCGGGTTCGCCAGCATTCCCAGGGAAACAAAGAACAGGGCAGCGAAGATGTTCCTGAACGGGATAACGTCAGCCAACGCTTGATGGGCAAAGTGCGACCTGCTGACCAGCATGCCTGCCGCAAATGCTCCGAAGGCTCCCGAGACGCCAATGTATGACGTGGCAATCGCTGAGCCAAGAGAAATTGCCAGAATCGTGACCATAAAAAGCTCTCTGGAGCGTATGCCGGCCGACCGGCCCAGTAGCTTCGGCACGCCCCATGAACCGAGCAACAAGATGACCCCGAGGAATATTGCGGACCTGAGCACGGCTAATCCCAGGGCAGAAGCGATTTGCGCCGCAGGTTGCCCGAGTACTGGCACGACGACCATGAGCGGCACCACCGCAAGGTCTTGAAGCAACAGTATGGCAATCATTATCCGGCCGTGTATTGAGTTGGTTTCACCGCGCTCGACCAGTATCTTAAGGACTATCATGGTGCTGCTCATTGCGATGAGGAAGCCAAAGAAGACGGCATCCATGGTTGGCCATCGGAAGAGTACAGACCCAACCACAAAACCGAAACCCGTGGTCAAGAGTATCTGTGCGGTGCCTCCGAACAACCCTACCCGCCCCACACGCCTGAGGTCAGCAAAGGAGAACTCCATGCCGAGGGTGAACATCAGAAGGACAACCCCAATGCTTGCCGCAGTATCAATGAATTCCTGGTCCTGGACAAGGCCAAAGGAAAAGGGTCCAACCAGGACTCCGGCCACCAGATAACCCAGCAATACCGGGAGTTTGAGCCTGTAGGCGACCAGGCCACCAAGGAGAGCGGCGGCTATGAGTATGGCGAAGTCACTCACATATCAAGTATACAAACACTGTGGCTCGAACTGCTACACCGGTTCGCTGATTTGACATGTCGCACGTGCTTGGTGTTAATTTGTGAGTTCTATGAAGTGCACCCTTTGCCGAGAAGAAATAACGGAAGAGCCCGTGACTTACAAGGGCAAGAACTATTGCTGCCAAGCTTGCGCGTTCGACGCGAGCGTCAGGCTTGGCAGCATGTGCGGCTCTCAATCGACCGTGGAGGCCGGACTGCGTTTTGAGCGAAGCCGTTCGCAGCCGGCGCAAGGTCCAGCACCTTGCAGGGTAATTGCCATCGACGGTCCTGTCGCCGTTGGAAAGAGCACGGTAGGCAAATTAGTAGCCAGGAAACTGGGGTACCAATTCATGGACACCGGTGCGATGTACCGCGCCTTAACCTTCAAGGTGCTGCAGTCAGGAATAGACCCCAGTGATGGAACAGCGGTAGCAGATATGGCAGCCCGGACCGAAATAAAGCTCAGACCATCAGAGGAAACTCCGAGCGGCTACATAGTACTCGTGGACGGCGTCGACGCTACCGATGAAATAAGGACACCGAGGGTCGAGGCGTCGGTCTCTCTGGTTTCCAGAATACCTGCGGTGCGCCGTTTTCTGGTCGAAAGACAGCGAGAACTTGCCCGCGACGGACAGGTAGTGGTGGTGGGACGGGACATCGCAACCGTCGTGCTGCCGGAGGCGGAGTTGAAAGTGTTCCTCACCGCATCCCCTGAAGAGCGTGCCATTCGTCGTTTCCAGGAATTGAGGCAATTGGGAAAGCCGGTCGAGTTCGACTCTGTGCTGGCCGAACTGCGAAAGCGGGACACTCTCGACAGCACCAGGGCAGATTCGCCACTCAAACCGGCAGCCGATTCCAGGATAGTCGACACCGACAAGTTGACCCTGCAAGAGGCCGTCGAGCGCGTGCTGGCTCTGGCTATGGAGCGAGAATGTTCCTGAAGCGGCTATCGTGGCGTGTTGCAGAGTGCATCAACAGGACTGGGTTTGCGGTCTTCTCCAGCCTGACCGTGACCGGCCTGGAAAATGTACCTCGCGAGGGTGGGTTGCTGGTTGTCAGCAACCACCTCCGTATGTCAGACATACCTCTTCTGGCGGCAGGCATCCCCCGCAAGTTGGTCTTCGTGGGCAAACAGGAACTGTGGAAATCGTTCACTTTCAGGACCCTGGGCAACTGGTACGAGTGTTTTCCGGTCGACCGGACAACAGCCAATACCAGGGCGCTGAAACACTCAGTGCAAATAATCAGAGATGGTGGCGCGTTGGTCATATTCCCTGAGGGAAGACGCAGCATGGAAGGGAACCTCCAGTCCGGCCATGACGGTGCAGCCTTAATCGCCCTGTGGGCCGGATATCCGATCCTTCCGGTTGCGGTCACGGGTACGGATCATGCCGATGGCTGTAAATGGCTGTGGCGCAGGCCGAAACTGACGGTTACTATCGGAAAGCCTTTCAGACTGGCTGCAGCCGAGAGAGGACAAGCCAGGGAACATCTCACCGCGTCGACTGAAAGGATCATGCGGAGCATCGCCGAGCTGTTGCCTGAGGCCTATCGCGGCGGATACAAAATCGTCTGACTGTTCTGCGAAAGGCGGGCAATCCCGACCTGCCATGCCGAACCAGTCTATCGGGGAGGCTCCTGTATTACCTCTTCCGAAGCCCACTCGCGCATGATCTTCTTGATGCGTTCGGCCAGCCTGGGGCTCGCCCGCAATCGGGCGATGAAGACTGGACAGCCCTCGAGCATCGAGTTCTGGGCTGCCGAGACCATCCCGGCCAATAGCTGATAGTTCGCTGCTCCGCTGACGTCGGGCATTACCTGACCTGGCATCGTGGCTTCCAATTGTTTCTTGACGTCGTCGATAGAAAAACGGACGGGCAGAACACAAGTCCTGTACCAATCGCAGCTCTTACACTGCAGTAACGCCGAGGCTTGATCCAGTACATCACCCATTGCTGCTCCTGAGCGCTCCACGGACTTCTTCGATCGTGGGATAGGACTCTACCTTAACAATATCGCCGTTGACCACGGTTATGGGCAGGACTTTCAATCTCTGTTGATAAAACAGGGTTGCCACCTCAGGGTTATTCATGAATGCGGTCAGGTTCTCGCTTGGAAGGTACCGTTTTACGGTGACGCCCTCTGCCTCAAGGTCTTTCACCATCTGGTTAACCGCTCGAAGCAACGGGTTGGGGACGCTCGCAGCGCGAGGGTCACCGCACATCGGCATCTCGTAGAACTCCACCGTCCTGCTCCTATCCATTTGTAACTCCCGTCTGCGTCGCGGCTGGCAGGTCGCTCTGGCCAGCGGGAGGTGCGGCCTCAACCACCGGGCCGGGCAAATCTCCATCTGATTTGCGCCAGCGCAGGAAAGCTATGAGGCAGAAAAAGGCCGTGGAGAAGACCGCTATGCCCACCTCAACCTGAATGACGGACAATCTCCCCAACTGATAGAGCACCGCCCCATAGTTTATCGCGCCGTGCAGAACAGAGGCAACCAGATAGGATTGCCACCCCAGCCTGCGGGCAAGTCCCCACGCCATCAGGCCCCCCGCTGCCACGCCGAACCCCATGATGAAGAACCTCTCTATGAAAGGCAGATAGGCGTCCCATCCGATCTGCAAAGTTTCCCAGGTGAACCCCTGTGCGAAGAGCGTGTTCAGGACCCACTGACCCTCGACGATGGCAAAGCCGGCGCCCAACGCCGCTCCGAGTATCAGGGAGCTCTTTGGCCCGGCAACTCCCCGGCGCACTGCGAAGAACCAGATGGCGAGGGGGATGAACTTGAGGCCCTCCTGAACAAGTCCCCCGATGAGTATCTGAGGGACAACTGCCAGCAGCACCCTTTCCTGGAGCTGCTCCATCGTCCACAGACGCGTCAGCCCCTGTCCAAGCAGCGTCTGCAGGGGAGACTGAACCCAGGCGATCGCTGGTACGAAGGCCAGAGCGCCCAGCAGAAACATGACCCAGAATGTTGGTCGGGCAGCCTGCCTTGGAGCAAGCAAAACAATCCAGAAGGTCCCGAAAACCAGGGCGATTCCGATTCCCCAGAGACTCGGGTCCCGAAAGATAATCTTCGCGTCCAAGAAATAGTCTGTCATACGTTCCCCTAGGATTTTTCCTCAACAAATAGGCGTCGTGCGTTTCGCACCAGGTCAATCAGTGCGGAGATGCCACAGCATACCACAGGTACTGGTTCGTGCCTCAATCTGATGGCTCAACCCTGTCGGGATCGAATCTTCCTGCTCCTGGACAACATGTCTCACTTTGTACTTGACTTCCCTTTCAACACGCGGTCATCGCCAACGCGCTGAGTGATGCCCTGCCGGTCAAGATACTCCAGCAGAGATACGGCGTACTTGCGCGAAGTGTTGAACATGTCTTTGACTTCGCTGAGCCCTATCTGGCCCCGGTTTCGCGCCAGGTCCGAAATGCGTTTGACCATCTCTTCGTAGGCAGATGCAGCAAAGACCACATTGTCGCTTACCTTAACAACCCGCTTTCGTTCCACCAACAGGTTCAACAATTCCGCGTCTGGCTCGAAGTCGGAGGGAGGAGAGAAGGGATTGCCGTTGAGGGAAGCCAGGTACCGGTCAATCGATTCCTGCTGGGCACGGGTCAGGTGTACCTCCCGCCCCGGAAGGCGCAGTGATAAGCCGTCCTCAAGAAGCGCGCCTTCTTTCAAGAACCGTTCCAGCGCATTGCCGAACGGTTGCTGGGCCAGTTTGAGCCTTGTGCGCAACGCCTCCTTGGGCATGCCAGCCCGCAAGGGGAACTGCTCGAAATGCGATTTGACGATATCAGTCACCTTGCCCACAAACCGGCTCCATCCGCCTGGCGAGAAGAAGAGCGCGGTAGTCACCTTGTCCCCCAGCATCATGGCCTGTTTGTTCTGAAGTAAAGACTCGGTCAGTTTCTTCACTTCAGCCGGAGGCAGGTTGGACTCGTTGGTAAGCCCCGGCAAATCAAGGGGCCCTTTGGCTTCGAGTATGTTCAAGATAACTTCATCCGGCGCGCCCTTTTCGCGCGATGCGAGACTGTCGATAGTCTGCTGATGGAACCGGCGGTGCCTGCGGCGCGCATGCGGATCGATTACCTGTCCGCCGCCCAGCGTGGCGGAAGGCGAACGTATGATGAACAGATCCCCTCTCACGAGCGCGACCGGACCGGCCAACATTATCTGGGCCCAGCCGCTGTCTCCAGGCCGGAGTTCCTGCTTGTCCAGCAACCGGACCCTGGCCTCAGATTCTGCGGCCCCTGAATGAAAGGTGACTTCAGCATTATGTTTCAGCGGGCGGACCGCACTCTTGAGAAATCTCAGCTTCACATCCACCATGACGGTCGGCTGGAGCCATCCTGGTGTAGTCACAACCTGTCCCCGGCTGAGTTGTTCGGTTGCGATTCCTGACAGGTTCGCAGCGACACGGCTGCCGGGGTCGACTCGCTCCATTTTGTGTTTGTGGCTCTGAAGCCCTCTCACCCGCGACTTCAAACCTCCCGGCACGACTTCGACCTCCTCGCCGGTTACCAATTGGCCATCTATCAATGTCCCGGTGACGACCGTGCCAAAGCCGGGGACGGTGAATATCCGGTCTACGGGAAGGCGGGGACGGCCGACATTCCTCTTGGGAGGGACATTGTCGAGCAGATGGTCCACGGCAGTCTGCAGTTCCCTGATGCCTTCACCGGTTACGGATGAAACCGGGATGATCGGCGAATCCTCCAGCACCGTGCCCTTAGTGACTTCCTGAATGTCTGACTTGACTAATTCCAGCCAATCCGCGTCCACCAGGTCCTTCTTGGTCACCGCCACAACACCGTGTCCAATGCGCAGGAGGTCCAGAATGCTCAGATGTTCGCGGGTCTGCGGCATCACGCCTTCGTCCGCCGCCACGATCAGCAGAGCAAGGTCTATCCCGCCGATGCCGGCCAGCATATTCTTGATGAACCGCTCATGTCCCGGGACGTCGACGATGCTCACCTCGCGACCACTCGGCAGCTTCAGCCAGGCAAAGCCCAGGTCGATAGTCATGCCGCGGACCTTCTCTTCCGGAAGCCGGTCAGGGTCTATGCCAGTCAACGCATGGACAAGCATGGACTTGCCGTGGTCGACGTGCCCCGCGGTGCCAAGTACGTACATCTAACGGCTTCCATTCGCTGGAACACGAGTCCGGCACGGAGGAGGCTGGCTAGGATATCGAGATTCTGCCAATCGCATCGCTCGTGACTGAACCTATAATGGCGGCCTTGGAAATACCGCTCTTGCGCAGTTCGGAAACCAACTTCTCGGCCCGAGGTTCAGGCAGAGAGATCAGCAGCCCGCCGGAGGTTTGAGGATCAAAAAGCACATCGATGGCCCAGTCAGGGATACCTGCAGCCGTATTCAGTTGGTGCGCGCGGAAACCGCGGTTCCGCCCTGCCCCTGCAGTGACCACCCCTGCCTCTGCGAACGCTTCGACTTGCGGCAATCGCGGCACGGCACTCCATTCAATCCGCAGTCCGACCTTGCTCAGGTCCATCATTTCGGCGGCATGGCCCAGGAGTCCGAATCCGGTAATATCGGTGCAGGCATTCGCTCCGATTTCCTGCACCAGGCGCGCCGCCGCGGCGTTGAGGACCACCATGGACTTGATAGCTTCGGCCATCGCATCCTCCGCCCCTTCGCCCCTCTTGAACGCGGTGCTGATAATGCCAGTACCGATGGGCTTGGTGAGCACCAGGCAGTCCCCGGGCTTCGCTCCCTGCTTGCGGAGCAGCCGGGCAGGGTCGATGACCCCCGTGACCGAAAGACCGTATTTCATCTCAGGGTCTTCCACGGTATGCCCGCCGATCAAAGATGCCCCGGCCTCGTTGATCCTGTCCAACCCACCCAGCGTCACCTCTCTGAGCACCGAAAGGTCCATGGTCTTCTTAGGGAAACAGGCGATGTTCATGGCCGTGATAGGACGCCCGCCCATGGAGTACACATCGCTCAATGAGTTCGCCGCAGCGATCTGTCCGAAGGTGAACGGGTCGTCCACTATCGGGGTGATAAAATCCAGCGTCTGTATGATTGCCAGGCCGTCCCTGAGCAGGTACACCCCGGCATCATCAGGACTGGACAACCCTACGAGGACATTGGGATCGTCCCTTATTGGAAGGTTGCAGAGGGCTTTGTTGAGGTCTCCCGGACCTAATTTGGCAGCTCAGCCGGCGGCTTTGACGGTCTGGGTCAGGCGTGGATGCATGCTACGTCCTCCTTATCGCCAGCAATGCGCTATGATACCCCACAACAAATCATGCGGACAAACCTGGGAGGAGTCCTCTTGCCCTCGATCAGCAGGGGCAAGGCCTTCATCACTTCCTCCTCCCAGGTGGCCACGTGGCCGAGCAGGTCTTTCACCGACCAACCGCCGGCAACACCGCGCATCACCATGGATTCATTGGACAGGCCTGCAAAGGATGACTGGAAGGCGTGCCAACGCTTCTCCAGTTTATCGACTACTTTGTTTGCACCCATTTCGGTGCATCTCCGCACATTTTAGTTGAGGGATAATAGAACCACACCGACGCTGAAGTCAACCCGTTCTCGCAGGGCAGCTATAATAGGGGTTGGAATGCTCATCACTGTCGCAGGAGGGTGGCATGGACTATCTCCGTGTTTTGCAGGATTTGATATCCATAGATACCTCGGTGCCGCCCGGGAACAACTATGGCAAGGCTGTGCGGTACCTGGAACCACTGTTCAGGGAGATCGGCATGGAAACGCAACTCATCGAAATACCCAGGGAGCATTGCGGCGGGCTCGGAGGGCGGGTCAACCTTCTGGCACACCGCAGGAACCCGGGCAAACCGAGACTCATCTTCTATTCCCACGTGGACGTAGTGCCTGCTTCGGGCTGGCCGGCCTTCTCCCCCAGGGTTGCCGAGGGAAAGGTCTTCGGCCGGGGAGCGGCGGACATGAAGGGTGCAATACCTGCGCTGCTCCATGGCCTCAACGACGTTCGCCACAGTGAGTTAGCGTGTGACGTTTCGGTGATGGTGACCACCGATGAAGAGGTCGGCCAGGCCAGTCAGATCCAATACCTGGGCCAGTTCCTCCAGCCCCTCCGGGGTGCCTATGTTCACAGCCTGGACTCTGATTTCGGTTACGTGTCCATCGCCAATCTGGGCGCGATACATATGGAGATAAGGGTCAAGGGGAAATCCGTCCATTCCGCTCTATCGCACCTGGGTGAGAACGCGATTGAAAAGGCGAACATGGTGATGAATGCTCTGATGGCCCTGAAGGAAAAGGTTTCCCGAAGAGAGTCCGCGGTAGCGACACACCCGGCGACCGGACTGAAGAAAATGGTCGCTCGCCTCAACATCAACATGATCAAAGGCGGTCTGAAGGTCAATATCGTCCCAGACGAATGTGTGATCGCGGTGGACCGGCGGCTGATACCGGAGGAAGACGTGGATGATGCCGAGAAGGAGTTGATGGAGACGCTTACCTCGGTCAAGGGCGTCAACTGGGAGGTAGCCAGCGTGGTCCGCATACCGACCATTCCTGCCTGCGACGACCCGATTACCGAAAGGTTGTCGAAAGTGGTCCAGGAAGTCACTGGCAGTTCGGGAAGGTACGGAGAGATGGGTTCGGGTGATTTCGGTCCGATCGTGGCCAACGAATGGAAGGCCAGGCTGTTCGGGCTGGGTGTCATCCGCACGGAGTGCAACATCCATGGCAAGGACGAGTTCGTGTACCAGAAGGACATCGAAGACCTGGCAAGGGTCATAGCCATGTTCGTGACCGGAGGATAGAGTTGTCAGGCGTGGATGTTCTTCCTTTCGGAGGGACGCGTCCAGTTCTAATTAGAACTGGCAGACGATGCGGCCATGACGGAGCTTTGGCCTCCCGCATTTCAACCCTGAAAGATGATATACTTGCGCCAACGATTGCCGTCAGGAACTCAAAGAATATCGAGCGGCATAACTGGGGATCAGGAGGGAAATTTCAATGGCCGAAGAACACAAGGAAGCGATACTGAAGGACGTCTACAAATCGAGCTTCTTTCAACCTAGCAGCGCTGGCATTCATGCCAAGCTTTTCGATATGGATAGAGTCTGGAAAATACTGGATGGCGCGATCGATATCCACATCCATTCTGCGCCAGAGGCCTACTCCAGACGACACCCGAGCGACTATAAGATGGCGTGCCAGGCCTGCGAAGTTGGAATGGCAGCAGTGGTAGTCAAATGCCACTCGGTTCCCACCAACCGGTCGGCGATCCTGGTAAAGGAAGCAGTTGACGAATGGGCGGATCGTAATGGGAAGCGTAAGACCGACGTCTTCGGCGGCGTAACACTCAACTATGGCGTTGGCGGCCTGAATCCTGAAGCTGTCGTTGTCAATCATCGGCTTGGCGGAAAGTACGTTTGGCTGCCTACCCTTGATTCGGCTTATCACAGGCAGGGAATGGGGACCGCCGGCGGGATAGAGGTGCTCGACAAGGAGGGCAAGGTCCTTCCCCAGTTGAAGGAAATCCTGAAATTGATTGGCGAAGCCGGCATGACACTGGGCATAACCCATCAGTCAACCAAGGAAAGATTCGCCATACTTGATGAAGCCAAGAAGCTGGGAGTCAAAAAGATCGAAATAACCCATCCCAATCTCAGACACTATACTTTGACTATCGAAGAACAGAAAATGGCTGCCGAAAAAGGGGCTTACATGGGGATATACTGCATGAGCCTTTCGAAGTACTTCGATGAGGACTATACGCTCCAGATCATCAAGGAGGTGGGCCCAGAACATTGTGTTGCCGGAACTGACGCCGGCCTTTATCTGCACGACATACCTGTCGAGGCGATGAGAAAGTTGATTTCCTGGATGCTTCAGGCAGGCATACCAGACAAAGACGTGGAAAGAATCGCGAAAGTTAACGCCCGCGAGCTACTGTACTAAGCTGGATACATCGGACGCCCCATCCAGTGATTCATGAGCGGAGCATTTGAAGGGGCGGGAGCATGCGGGTTTGTCTATCAATAAGGTGGCCGTGATCGGTGGAGGACTGATGGGCAGTGGCATCGCCCAGGTAGGAGCAACAGCAGGCCAGGACGTATGCCTTATCGACGTCTCGGAGAGCGTATTGCAGCGAGCTCTAGCCAGGGCCAGTTCCAGCCTGAACAGACTTTACGCAAAAGGGACACTGAAAGAAACCCCCGACACCATCCTCAAGAGGATTGGAACCAACACTGACCTGGCTAAAGGCGTGAGCGGCGCCGACTATGTCATCGAAGCCGTCTTTGAAGATATAGGTCTCAAAAGGCAGATTGCCCGCGCCGTTGACTCGAATGCCCCCGGGCATGCCATTCTGGCCACGAACACCAGCGGCCTGTCGATAGCCGTGATCGCCGAAGCAACAGGGAGGCCGGAAAAGGTTATCGGCATGCATTGGTCAAACCCGCCAGCAATCATGAGATTCATCGAGCTCATCAAAAGCAAGTACACCGACGAAGGGACGCTGCAATGCACTCTTGAGCTGTGCAAGAGGTACGAGAAAGACCCGGTGATAGCCCGAAAGGACATCTGGTTCTTCCTGGCGGTAAGAGCACGTTGCGGATTGAGCCTCGAAGCGTGCCTGATGTACCTGAACAAAGAGGCCGGCATCAGGGAGATCGACTCCACTTGCAGGTACGAGCTTGGGATGCCTCTGGGAGTGTTTGAGGTTATGGACTTCTCCGGATTCGCAGACATAATAACCAGAGGCATGAAGTCCACCGAAAATATCCTGATAACTTACCCTGGTTTCGAGCCATGGCCGGCATTTCTCGGCGCATTCAGGCGCGTGGCCGAAGAATTGTTCAGACCTATGGCCGACGAGCAACTGTTTGGGGTGAAAACCGGCAAGGGTTTCTACTCTTACCCTGAAGGCAAATATGTAAAACCAGACATACCTGGGGGATCAAAGCTGGATCCGATCGAGCTTATGGCCCCTGCATTGAACGTGGCGGCATGGTGCGTAACCCACGGTGTGGGTACTATCTCCGATATCGATAAGTCGATGAAGGTGGCGTTTGGCTGGCCCAAGGGGATGTTCGACTACGTCGATGATTTCGGCATTGGCAGAATTGTGAGTACTCTGAAAGCTAAACAGGCGAAAGCCCCTCAGCCGCTAAGAGGCCTCTACGAGGTAGACCCGCTGCTCGTGGATTGGAAGGCCGCCCGGTTGGCATGACTATTGTTTCGAGTGGACCAGGGCAAATGGAGTTGGTGATACACTTATACGTAGCGGGAGGACCGGAATGCCTACAGAACAACAGATAAAGGAATTGGCCTATTCCATATGGGAACAACAGGGACGACCCGACGGGAAGGACGGGGAGCACTATCATGCTGCCCAGCGCATCCTGGAAGAACGCGAGGCGTCTGCCGCATACGTTGATGGACAGGAGCATCTGCACGTGCAGTATCCGGGTCGTAAGGCAAATAACCGGCCCAGGCGTCCGAAGGGTGCCAGAACTACTCATCCAACACCTCCATACCGGTGAGGCGCCCTGAGTTTGGGTCTGAAGGTGGAAAATGAGGTGTGAGGTCTGTTACTTGAAAACTGGAGTGGGGCTAAAACTTAATCAAGTCTATCGGAACGAGGGACTCCGCATTCAATGCCTTGGGCCGCGCCCTGGACACCGCCACCAGCTTCGACAAGCGGCTTGCCTGTAAAATCCCCGACAAACAAGGGATGCAGGAGGAGTAGCTTGCTCCGTTACTCCTCCTGTTTCAGGCAACCATCACAGCCCATTCTTCGGAAGTAAGTTCAATGGTCTCCATTGCATGATAGCAGAATTTCCGAATATTCTCAGCAGATAAGTTTACTTCGATGAAATATCCGTTTTGAATCTGGCGCGTTGCTCTAAACTGGTGTTCGTCTTTACCAAGGTAGCGTGGGAAGTTGTGGGCAATTACCCCGAATTTTTCAGGCTCAAGGTATGCAATCGTGTTGAGCGTCTGCTCTAAAACGTCTCTCCATGATTGCACCTGAAACTGTTGCCCCAGTATCTTTAGTTGCGTGGGCGTAGTCCCCGTGACCTCCTTCAAACCGGCAGAACTTGGACTTTCTTGTCCAAAGTAGTTCCATATGGCCATCGCCTGTTCTGCTAATACCTCCGCTCGTTTCTCAATGTCCGCTCGTGTCCAAGAAGGAAGATTGCCAAAATACTTGTTGATTTCTAAGTGACCCTCGACATATATATCCTTTTTGGTTTCAAAGTCTCCGTTGGATAGCTCTGTATTGTAACCTGTCAAGGTCAAATTACCGATCGTATGCAGGAGGAGTTCTTGTGTGAGCTCCCAGTCCTGTCCAAGATGATTTTGCCACCACTCAGAAAGGGTCTGAGGCATAACATGTTCAATGGTTAGGCCATCAAATGGCACTGGTTCTTTGTGAGCAGAAGATTCCTCTAATGTTTCAAGAATGTCAGTTTTCAGGGATAGGACCCACTTGAGGGGTCTTTTTTTCACGAATAGACCCACCCCAGTTTTCAAGTAATAGACCCACCTCGTTTTTCATCATCAGACCCACCTCCGGGGCGCATC
>Ga0082335_1002377_pt1 | contig 35407 bp, 33 predicted proteins | sample Subgrocontami58m_FD_72375 | JGI IMG/M metagenome (GOLD analysis project Ga0082335, IMG submission 72375) | Subsurface groundwater microbial communities from S. Glens Falls, New York, USA - GMW37 contaminated, 5.8 m (SPADES assembly) (version 2) ... | reverse complement strand
ATTAGATTTTAGCGGCGGTACTGCTCAAGTAAACTGCAATACATGTCATCCTGCAATAAAAATTCATCAGAGTAATATAAACAATCCAACTTCTGCAGGATTTCATGGAAAATATATTGCCTCAAAAAATTGGAGTATGAGTTCCTGTACATTATGTCACGGAACAAATTATTCCGGCGGTGTTGCCAGTCCTTCATGCAATAAGTGTCACACAAATCCCGGCGGTCCCGAAGCTTGTAATACTTGTCACGGTAATTTTTCTAATCCATCTTTAATAGCTCCTCCGGTTGATAGAAACAGAAAAACAGATGTTACACTAGCAAGTGTAGGCGCACATTCTTCTCACTTAATTAACTTAAAGATCGGTGCTGTTGTAAAATGTTCTGACTGTCACGTTGTTCCTACAGCATTAAATTCTCCAGGACATATTGATAGCACTCCAAAAGCTGAAATAATCTTGACTGCTAAGTACTCGGATTACCAAAACAGTAATGGTTCTTATGATGCCGGCACAAATAAATGTTCAAATACATATTGTCACGGAAATTTTTCGTTTTCAAAAGCAGCTTCTCAATGGTCTTTTGCTTATACAGCAGAGAAGATGGAAGGAGAAAATTTCCAACCGACATGGAATAAAGTTGATGGAACACAAGCGGTTTGCGGTTCATGCCACGGTCTTCCTCCAAAAGGACATATAGCGGCTGATCTAAAAGCTTGTGCTACTTGCCATCAAGGTGTGGTTGACGAGTATGGAAAGATTATTGATAAGACAAAACATATGAATGGAAAGATAGACGTATTCGGAAATTAATTTTAAGCTCCGTTTAAGCGAAGCTTTTTTTTTGTTCATCCCACTTTTAAGAAGAGAAACTCTGTGTCTTCCATAAATGATAATTATGGATAAAATTTACCACCGATTGATAGAAATTTATACTTAAAATCAGTAGAAGATACTTCATTTCATCAGAAAATCAGTTAATATTTAATTAAATTTAGCCCTAGATTTTTTTTTAATGGCACAATTTTAGTCAGTGCTATATAAACTATACTAACTACAGAATGCTACAACCAATAGATGCTTTAAATATATTGTTGCCTATTCTCTACTGCTTAGTTTTTGCAGTTTATCTCTATGATTTTTTCACAGAGAAAAAATTTGTAAACAATTCGAAAAGAATTATTCTTTTTGTTACGTTAATTCTTCATACACTTTATCTAATCTCGCGCACAATTGAATTTGATCATCCGCCAATAACAAGTAAGTTTGAAATATTCTCTATCATAGCTTTCTCGATCGGATTTTCATATTTCATTCTTGAATTGTTGACCGATATCAGAGGAACCGGCGCATTTATTATTTTATTTTCTCTCGGATTTCAAATTGTATCTTCCCTTTTCATAGAGCATAATTATACCGTACCTGAAGTTTTAAGAAACCGTTTGCTTGGTCTTCATGTAGTGAATGCATTACTCGGTTATTCAGGAATTACCATTTCAGCAGTATATGGTTTACTATTTATTCTTCTATATAAAAATTTAAAAGCAAACAAGTTCGGTTTAGTATTCAACCGGCTTCCAAGTTTAGAGATTTTAGAAAAGCTTAGTTTCTATTCTGCCGTAATTGGATTTATACTACTCACTATTGCAATCATTATTGGAATAATCTGGCTGCCGGGCGCTTTTCCAAATTTTAGTTATTTCGATCCCAAATTGATTGGAACATTTTTCGTTTGGATTATTTACGGTATTGGAATACTAAGAAAACTTTTCGGCAATTTGTATGGTAAGAAAGTTATATTTTTTTCTTTAACTGGTTTTGCTATAGCTATAATATCATTGATAATTACTAGCACGCTAGGTAAGACGTTTCATTCGTTCTATTGAAAGCTTGAAAATGAATTTAGTTGGTATCTCAATAAATCATAAGACTTCACCTTTAGATCTCAGAGAAGCGCTTCATTTAAATCACGATGAAATAGTTATACTAATTCCGAGATTGAAAAATTCTTTATTCTCCGAAGGTGTAGTTATTTCGACATGTAACCGGACAGAGATTTTTGGATTTCCGCAAAATCAAGAACTTGATCTTTCATCAATCATAGATGAACTAATTCGATTCAAGCCGGTAAATGAAATTAAGCAAGAGCATTTCTTAAAATTTTTTTCCTGCGGGGCGGTAAGACATCTTTTTTCTGTGGCTTCCGGAATTGATTCTATGATTATCGGCGATAGTCAAATATTAGGACAGGTAAAAGAGGCATTTGAAATTTCAGAAGATTTAAATTTTACGGACACAACACTTAGAAAAATATTCGACACAGCTATTAAAACCGGTAAACGCGCAATTAAAGAGACAACAATTAGTGAGGGAGCTGTTACTGTTAGTTATGCGGCAGTTCAAGTCGTAGAGAAAATTTTTTCCAGTTTAGATAAAAAATCCGCCTTAGTTATCGGCGCAGGAGAAACCGGCGAACTTGCAGCGGTTCATCTACGTGATAAAGGCATTGGTAAAATTGCAATCACAAATAGAACTATAGAGCGGGCAGAAAAATTAGCAGAAAAAATTCATGGCGAAATTGTTCCGTTTCAATTCTATAAAGAACATCTGCATAATTTTGATATCATCATAAGCGCAACAAGCTCTGATAATATAATTGTTTCATATGATGATATTAAGTCTGCGGTTAAAAAGCGAAAAAACACTCCTCTTGTTCTAATGGATATTGCCGTACCAAGAGATATTGATCCCGGTGTAAAAAAAATAGATAATGTTTTCTATCATGATATGGATTCTCTGAAGATAATTGTAGATCAAAACTTGCAGAAACGAAAAGATCAAATACCGCTTGTTCAAAAAATAATTATGGAAGAGATGATTGGATTTTTCGGCTGGTTTAATACGTTAGATGTAGTTCCAACAATAAAAACAATGCGGTTATTTTTCGAAGAGATCCGTAACGACGAATTAGAAAAGATAAAAAATAAAGTCAGCGATGAAGATTTTATTAAGATAGAAGATATGACCCGCCGAATGATAGGACGAATATTACACAACCCGACTGTTAAACTAAGAGAATTTGCAGAAACCGGTGCAAATATTAAAGAAGTCGCCGCTAATACTATGATACTTAAAGATCTTTTCAATCTTGGTTCTATTCCTTCAAACGGAAAAGAAATTAATGAAGATGAGAATAATCAAGAAAGAACAAATGAAAAAAAATAAACTGGTCATCGGATCAAGAGGCAGCGAACTTGCTCTGTGGCAGGCTAAATATATTAAGAAAGAACTTGAGAGGAAGAATAAAAATCTTAGTGTTGATATAAAGATCATTAACACTAAAGGCGATAAAATTCTTGATGTTGCTTTATCCAAGATCGGTGATAAAGGATTATTCACTAAAGAACTTGAGAATGAATTACTAAAAGGATCAATTGATATTGCTGTCCACAGCTTAAAAGATCTTCCAACAGTTTTACCTGAAGGATTAAAACTTGGAGCCGTAACAAAACGCCACCGGGTTGAAGATATTTTAATAGCCCGCAAAAAAGGAATGACAATTAAGAAATTGCATGAAGGCGCTGTTGTTGCAACGGGTTCTTTAAGAAGAAGTTCGCAGCTTCTTCACATAAGACCGGATATTAAAATTGAAGAACTGCGCGGCAATGTTCCAACAAGAATAAAAAAATTTCTTGAATCAGATTGGGATGCGATTATACTTGCACGTGCCGGAGTTGAAAGATTAAAATTAAATAGATATATCTCTTCCATAATTAGTACTAAAGATATTTTACCGGCAGTTGGTCAAGGTGCGCTAGGGATTGAAATCCGTACTGAACATAAATTTGCCGAAGAAATGTTAAAAAAAATTCACGATGATAAAACTTATATAGCAGTTAGTGCAGAGCGTTCTCTTTTGAATGCTTTAGAAGGCGGATGCCAAGTTCCCATTGGAGCTTATGCTGTTGTTAAGCCAAACGGATTATATCTTGATGCGGTTGTAGCACCAATTGATGGGTCTGTTACTTTTAGAAAAAGAATTCGCGGAGCTAAAACTAATCCGGAAAAGTTAGGACAGAAACTCGCCAAGGATTTATTGAAAGCGGGTGCATCGGTGATATTAAAAGATGTATATAATAATTCACGGGCATAGTCATTCTGGGTATAATAGTCATTTTGTGTTGCTGTTTTCATAATAAATTATTTTGGTTTTAGAAAAAAGTACCATAGAAAATATTTTTGTTTATTAACTTTTGATAAACCGCGATGTAAGCGGTAGTGTTCTTTGAGACGACTGAAGTAACCTTCTAAAGCATTGGTAGAGCGAGGTATCTTAGTGTTGTCCAAGTAATGAAACAAGTTTGGAAGAGCTTTGAGTAACATACTTCGTGCACGAATAATGTCGCTAAATACCCGTCCACGATTTGTTGATGATTTAATTTCTAGACCAAAGCGTCTTTCCCAAGCATTAACACCTCTTACAAATCGAAGAGATTCTTCTTTTGTTTGTGTTTCTGTTAGTTTCAAAAACAACTCTCTAAGTTCCTTAGCTTCAGTGCGTTTAGGATTTCGACGACACCAACTTAAACCTTGACGTTGGACGTGAACTATACAACGTTGTAAAATAATCTCTGGCCAGACTACTCGTAAATACTTGATTTGTTGCGTATTTCCATCAGTTGTTGCGCTTTTCAGTATTAGTCCGGCTTCTGCTAACTGCTCGTAGAACGACAAGAGTTCTCTTCCTCCTTCTCGAATATTATAGGCAGCATCAACCAGTGTGTGGTTCTCTGCATTCATTGCGGCATATATACCTCTCGGACGATGCAACAATGTTCCGTCTAAGATCAAGTGTTTAGTGGTTAAGAAATCAACGTTCATTTTTTTTGGTGTTTGCTTAAGCCAGTATTGTATAACACGTCTGGCTGTTGATTGACTGACTCTGTTCATTCGAGCTAATTCTCTTACGCTGTAACCTTCTTCGATCCACTGCTTGAACCAATTATATCGTCGTGCAGATTTTCCTTTTCCTAAACGCCAAGTGTAACTTCGACGACAGCGTAAACAGTAATATCGTTGTCTTCCTTGAAGACTCTTTCCATTGCGTTTTACTTCAGTGGAAGAACAATAAACACAGTGTTTTTTTTCATCATTCTCACTTGTTTTAAGTTTCTTCCCCGTAACATAATCTCAAAGAACATCTTATAGCTATTTCAGCAACACTTTTTGACTATTATACCCATTCTGAGCTACTTAATTTTTTAGAAATTATAGGTTGTAAGATAAAAATAATTGAAAAATGGTTTAGAAATGCTGGAAATTTATAAATCCTCTACAAGGATTTCTACGCATTTTGTTATAGCTACTACAATAATTTGACATCTACGATGTCAACTAAATTATTGACCTCGTAGAGGTATTATTGTTGTAGAAATAATGTCAATCCAATAATTCCAAATCCTCGTAGAGGATTAACAAGAGTTGAATGATTTTTAAGTTATGATATTTTAATGAGTTAGTGAGAAAAAACCAATTGTTAAGTTGACGCCTATACGATAAATCGGGATCAGAATGACAATTAATAATATTTCTGCGTAAGGTGAGTTAGATAAGATTTTTTAAAAATATCCCCAACGTCTAATTTTAAAATATGAAAAAGATAATTTTAAAAAAATATCTATTCAAAGTAGAAAATTATTTTGCTTTTATTACCAAACTAACAGAAGCGGTAACCTTTGTAAGAGTTAGTTGAATTTTTTTTGCAAATGTTTCTGTAGTTAAACTTTGAGTTAAAGCTACACCTTCGATATAATTTCCGTGGAAAATATTAATATTGTCTTCGTTATACATATCAATTATTACTCTTCCTAAAGAATAATTTCCAATCGCAACTGCAACTTCCAAACTTTTAGAATTTAGAATTAGACTATTAGTATAACTTCCGTCATAATTATTTGCTTTTAACGCATAAGAGAAAGATGTTGATTCATTAACGATAGCCGGTGTGTTCTCAATTAGACCGTCGCTTAAAGTGGGAGTTATTACTTCAACGTTATTGTTGCAGCCGGAGACAAGAATCAATCCAATTATCCCAATAAATAAAAACAATTTTGAGATTCTAATTTTATCCTCCTTAAAAATTGTGAAGTTGTCTTAGAAATCTTTGTGAACCTTTGTGCTCTTAGTGTCTTTGTGGTTGGGTTATTGTTTTTCTAATAATAGAAAGATTCTTACCACGAAGACACAAACCTGCCCGCCACGTTTGAATATATTCAGGCAGGCGGGGGTCACTAAGAAACACTAAGTTATTTTTTACTTTTGAGACAACCTCAATAAATCTATTTTATTTGTGAAAGTCTCTTTGGTCCGGCATTAATAACTTCCTGCGAACAACCCTTTTCAAATAGCTTGAAGTTCTCCTGGAAACGTGCTGCAAGTGCATCATACTTTTTCCAGTATTCATCTTTACTTCCCCATGAGTTTTCAGGATACAAAACATCTTCCGGTACATCGGGACAAGTCATCGGCACTTCATAACCAAACAATTTATCTTTCCTGTATTTCACATTATCAAGTTTTCCTTCGAGAGCTGCGTTCAATAAATTTCTTGTATGCCGAATACTAATTCTTTTTCCAACACCGAATCTTCCGCCAATCCAACCTGTATTAACTAACCAAACATTTGCATTGTGTTTCAACATTCTATGTTTCAGCATAGCTGCATATTCCGAAGGATGACGAACCATAAAAGGTCCGCCGAAACATGCAGAAAAAGTTATTTGCGGTTCAATGCCTAAACCAATCTCCGTTCCGGCGATCTTCGAAGTGTATCCGCTGATAAAATGATATTGCGCTTGTTCCGGGTTTAGTTTTGCTATCGGGGGCATAACTCCGGACGCATCACAAGTTAAGAAAATAATATTTTTAGGATGAGTGTGAACGTAACCTTCTTTAATTACATTCGGTATGAAATCAATCGGGTATGATGCGCGGGTATTTTCAGTTATAGTGTCATCATCAAGATCAATCGTCCGTGTGGTAGGATCCCAGACAACATTTTCTAAAATTGTTCCGAAGCGGCGCGTTGTTTCATAAATCTGCGGTTCATGATCTGCAGAAAGACGAATTACTTTTGCATAACATCCGGCTTCAAAATTAAATACGCCTTGATTACTCCATCCGTGTTCATCATCGCCGATAAGTTTACGTTTCGGATCTGCAGATAAAGTTGTTTTACCTGTTCCGCTTAAACCAAAGAACAATGCAGTGTCGCCTTTATCTCCAACATTTGCTGAGCAATGCATCGGCAGTACATCTTCATAAGTAAGTAAGAAATTTAAAACGGTGAAAACTGATTTTTTAATTTCACCGGCATAAAGTGTATTTGCAATGATTGCTGTTCTCTGAGCGAAGTTTAAAATGATCGCTGTATCTGTTCGCGTGCCGTCTGTTATCGGATCTACTTTAAATCCTGGAACTGCAATAACAGTAAACTCAGGAACAAATTTCTTCAATTCTTCTTTATCGTTTGTAGTTAAGAACATATTGCGTGCAAACAAACTGTGCCATGCTTTTTCTGTAATGATGCGGACAGGCATTTTATATTCAGGGTCTGCGCCGGCATAACAATCCTGAACAAACAATTCTTCGCCTTGAACCCAAGCTTGCAAACGTCCAATTAACTGAGACCACATCGAATGAGCATAAGGACGGTTGTAAGTTCCCCACCAAATATCTTTAGCGGTTGATTCTTCATGAACGACAAATTTATCAGCGGCGGCACGTGCCGTGTGTTTTCCTGTATTAACTAAAAGCGCTCCGTGTTTTGCAAGCTTGCCTTCATTTCTAAAAATGATCTCTTCGTAAAGAGCTTCATCGGGTAAATTCCAAAAAACACGATCAAGATTTGTTAATCCTTGATTCTTCAGACGGAAATCGGAAGCAAGATCTAAAGCTTGTTTCGTTGCCGGGGTATTGAATTCTAAATATTTACTCATGACCAATCCCTCACTAATTTTCTATCGCCAATATAAAGTTCGTTAGGTGAATTCGGATCGAGAGCCCATTTCATTCTTTCGATTCCTTCTGTTATATCTTTGATCGTTCCGCAGTAGCTTATTCTTAAATGTCCATCTAAACCGAATTCCTTTCCGGGAACAGTTAGTACCATAACTTTATCAATTAAGAACGAAGAAAGTTTTTGCGAATCTTTTTCGTAAGCTGAAAAATCTGCGAAGCAATAAAACGTTCCATCCGGCACCGTAACTTTAACTCCGCTGAATGAACGAAGTAAGCCGACCAAAACGTTTCTATTATTTTCTAACGTAACGCGTAAACTTTCAACGCTTGATTGAATTCCGTTAAGAGCGCCTGCTGCTGCTTTCTGAAGAATTACCGAAGGTCCGGAAGTTTGATGTCCTTGTATGTTCGACATTGCTTCGATAACTTTTTTATTTCCAACTGCCCAGCCAATTCTGAATCCTGTCATTGCATATTGTTTAGAAACTCCATTTACAATAATGATCTTAGAATTCTCAACAGACTTCTTTGTGTAATCGTAAGCGCTGATCGGTTTCTTCCCGTCGAACACAAGGCGATGATAAATATCATCCATGATCAAATAGAGATCTTTCTTCTCACAGAAATCAACGATATCGGAAATAAATTCTTCCGAGTACATAGCGCCGGAAGGATTGTTCGGACTGTTGATAATTACGGCTCTTGTGTAAGAACCGACTCGTTGTTCAATATCTTTTAGTCGCGGATAAAAAGTTCCATCTTCAGGTAATGCAGCAACTCCAATAGCGCCGCAAAGCTTTGCCATATCGGGATAACTAACCCAATAAGGAGCTGGATAAATAATTTCTTCTTGCGGATTTAAGATTGCCTGCATTGCTACCATGATGGATTGTTTAGCTCCGCCGGATGCAATTACATTTTCCGGATTTACTTTTCTGTGATAAAATTCTTCAGTGTAACGGACAATTGCTTTTTTCAATTCCGGAATTCCATCGGCAGGCGTGTAACGAACTTCTCCGGTATTAAGGGAATTGACTGCAGCAAGCAGTGCATCCATAGGTGCCCTGCTTTTGGGTTCACCTCCGCCAAGATGAATTACCGGATCTCCTTTCTCTCTTAAGATCGCCGCTTTTTCATTCAAAGCCAGGGTAGGGGAAGCTTTAATTGCTCTTGCGATTTGACTTAGACTCATATTCAATCCTTACGAAAATATTATTTCAAAAAGAACATTTGTGTCCGAAACTTATCGGCTATTGGTAAGATTAGCAAGTAGATTTTAAGGATTATTTGATTAACGAAGCAGAGACATTGCGGCAAAGTATACTTAAAAAGCATTTGAAGGAAAGTTGGATTAGCCGCAGTAATTTATATTATTTTGCGGTTGTAACCGCAAAATCTTATATTTATTTGCGTAAATAACCGCAAAAAGTATGATTAAGAGAAAGTTACAAAAAAATATAACCGAAAGGTTTTTTAAAGGAAAAGCTATAATTATAACCGGCGCAAGGCAAGTAGGCAAAACCACATTGCTAAACATGCTGACTGAGGGAGAACAAAATAATTCAGTTTATCTAAATTGCGACGAACCGGATATCAGATCATTATTGACAGATGCAACATCGACAAAGCTGAAAAGCATTGTTGGCAGCAAAAAATTTGTTCTGATTGATGAAGCACAAAGAGTAAAAAATATTGGTATAACATTAAAACTGTTTGTGGACCAGTTAAAGGAGTGCCAGGTAATAGTAACCGGTTCCTCGGCACTAGAATTATCAAATGAAATAAGTGAACCTCTTACAGGTAGAAAATATGAATTCAATCTCTATCCCTTCTCATGGTCGGAATTAGTTGATGCAAATGGATATATCGAGACTAACCGGCTTTTGGAGGAAAGAATTTTATACGGTATGTATCCTGAAATAACTCAAACAACAAATAATAAAAAAGAACTTCTAAAAAATCTTGTTGAAAGTTATTTATTCAAAGATGTATTGGCATTTAAGGATTTAAGAAAGCCGGAATTATTAGAGAAGTTGATTAAGTCTCTTGCACTTCAAATAGGGAATCAAGTTTCATATCACGAATTATCTAAATCACTAAAAGTAGATAATGAAACCATTGCACGATATATCGAACTATTGGAAAAAGCATTTGTAATTTTTCGGCTTTCTCCATACAGTAGAAATCTCCGTTCCGAAATAACAAGAATGAGAAAGGTATATTTCTTTGATACAGGGATCAGAAATGTTCTCATCAACAATTTTAATCCATTAGAACTGAGGCAGGATACCGGAGCTCTTTGGGAGAATTTTTTAATAAGTGAAAAACTGAAGAATAATAAGAATGGAAACAAAGATGTTAATATGTACTTCTGGAGAACCCAACAGCAGCAAGAAATTGATTATCTGGAAGAATACAATAATCAGCTTTTTGCTTATGAATTTAAATGGAGTTCAAAATCGAAAAAGATTATTCCGAAGACATTTTTGAATGCGTATCCAAATAGTACAGCACAATTTATTGATAAAGAAAATTTCAACACGTTCTTAGAAATTTGAAGAATATAATCCTCTTTTGTGCAGATAATTTGGAAAAAACAATAGACACTTCTCTAAAGCAAGCAGAAACATTGAGGCAAAGCATACTTAAGAAAGCGTTTGAGGGAAGGTTAGTTTAACTCTTCGAGCGGAGTTGGCACGGTGTTACTACGGTTTTGATGGGCAGCCATGTAATTAAGGGCGCTTCTAAAAACTACAATTTTCTCTGCGCTCTTTGCGTTTTCTTTGCGTTCTTAGCGTGAAATTTTTAAAAACAATAGTTTTTAGAAATACCCTTAAACAAGTTTAAGTATAATTTATTATAATTAAAGAAAACGCTCTAAATTCAATTAAGATTTATTATAATTAAAGAAAATGTATTATATTTAATTATAAATTATTACAATTAAAGGAAATGTGTTAAAATCAATGAAAATTGAAGAATTCAAGTGTGGCAGGTATTTACAGCAATATCAGTATGAAAGTTTCTCCCCAACTAAAGTGAATGAATTCTGGACCTGGCAAGATGGAAAAATCAACACTCTGTTGGCGGAAGCAAACAGGAAACTTGGTGCTTTAGATGTGTTTTCATTACACGTATCTGAGATTGATATTTTTATCGAAATGCATGTTGCTAAAGAAGCGACTAAATCCAGTAAGATAGAAGGAACACAGACTGAAATAGAAGAAGCGTTAAAAAAAGGTTCAGAGATAGCTCCGGAACGAAAAGATGATTGGCAGGAGGTCCACAACTATATTGAAGCAATGAATACTTCAATAAGTAAATTGAAAACTTTGCCGCTCTCAACAAGATTATTAAAAGATGCACACAAGATTTTAATGATCGGAGCAAGAGGTGAACATAAGAATCCGGGTGAATTCAGGACCAGTCAAAACTGGATAGGCGGAGCTGCGCTTAAAGATGCTACATTTATTCCGCCGGTTCACACAGAAGTGGATGAGCTTATGAGTGATATGGAAAAATTTCTGCATAATGATCAATTAGATGTGCCTGTTCTGATGCGAGCCGGAATAGCTCACTACCAGTTTGAAACAATACATCCGTTTCTTGATGGTAACGGAAGAATCGGAAGATTGTTAATTACACTTTACTTAGTGAGTTCCGGTTTGATTACAAAGCCGTCACTTTATTTGTCTGATTATTTTGAAAAACATCGCCAGCTTTATTATGATAACCTGAACAATGTGCGAGTTAAAAATGACTTAGCCCAATGGATAAAATTCTTTCTAGTTGGAATAATAGAAACCAGCGAAAAGGGAATTGATACATTCAAAGCTATTCTTAAGCTTAAGGAGGAGATTGAAGATAAGATGTTAATTCAGCTTGGGAAGAAACTGCCGACAGCAAAAACGTTAATAAAATATCTTTTCAGAAAACCGGTAGTAACTGCTAATGATGTTCAGGATGAATTAAAAGTATCATTGCCAACAGCAAACTCAATACTCTCGGATTTTGAGAGACTCGGAATTTTAAATGAAAAAACCGGTTGGAAGAGGAATCGTGAATTTGAGTTTACAGATTACCTGAAATTGTTTAAGGATAATTAATAAATGATAACCTCAACAATCGTATCTAAAGTTTGGAATTACTGCAACATCCTTCGTGATGATGGTGTAAGTTACGAAGATTATGTAAAACAGCTTTTGTTAAAAAAATATTTGATGAATCAACAGCAGTTTATGTTATGTCATTAGAAATAGTAAAAAACTTATTAAAACATCGTGAGAAAATCAGAGTCGAGTTCAAAGAAGCAAGGGATTTGCTCCCCCGTAATTTGTTTGAGACAGTTTGTGCGTTTCTTAATCGAGAGGGAGGTTCTATTTTACTTGGGGTAAATAATAAAGGTGAGGTTGTTGGTGTTAGCCCCGCTACTGTTGATCAAATATCGGCTGAAATTTCTTCTCTTTCAAATAATCCTAACAAATTAAATCCGCCATTCATTTTATTTCCATCTATTGTGGAAATTAAAAACAAAACGGTAATTCATATTCAGGTTCCGGCAAGTTCGCAGGTTCATAAATGCGATAATATTGTTTTTGACAGAAGCTCAGATGGTGATTTTAGAGCTACCACACCTCAAGGTATTGCAGAAATTTATAACAGGAAGAGAGTTCACTTTACTGAAGGAACTATTTATCCATATATCAAAAGTTCTGATTTAAAGGATGGACTGCTTGGCTATTATCAAATTAGCAAAAATTTTTCAACCAAATTGAAGAGTTTCTCCAAATGATCTGCACTATAAATTGCACCATAAATTGCACTATAAATAAGAAATTATATGACAACAGCAATCATTTCTAAAGTCTGGAACTACTGCAACATTCTCCGAGATGACGGGGTTAGTTACGGTGATTATCTTGAACAGCTTACTTATTTACTATTCCTTAAAATGGCTTATGAGTATTCAAAACCGCCGTACAACAGAAAAACCATTATTGATAAAAAATACGATTGGGAAAGTTTACGGAATAAAACCGGTGCAGAGCTTGAGGTTCATTATGTCAGTTTGCTTAATGAACTCGGCAAAAAGAAACGAAAAGAAACTGAGCAATTCAAACGCTCACTTATGATGAGATAAGTTCACGAGATAAAACAAATCTCGATATCTTCTGGCTGAAAGATGAAAGTCTTGGCGATATGGAAAATCTTCCGGATCCCGATACAATTGCTGCCGATATTATTGAGAATCTTGAAGCGAGTTTGGAAGGTTTTAAGGAAATAACTGCACAATTAAACAATAAATAAAACTAACAGGAGTTAACATGGAATGGACAATTATTTTACTTAATATTATGTATGCCGTAATAGGTGTAGTCTTGATGTTTGCTGCTTACAAGGTGTTCGATATGTTGTCGCCAAGAATAAATTTTGAAGAAGAATTGAAGAAGGGCAATATTGCCGTAGCCATTTTTATTGCCGCTCTTTTTATTGCGATCGCTTTGATAATCGGAGGTTCGTTAAATTGAAAAGAGTATTGTGCTTTATATTAATCTTCTTTTTGTGCGATCACGTCTATCCTCAAAAACATTTTTCCAGGTACGATGATACTTTTAAAAAGTACAGTAAAAGATTTTTCGGACCGGGATTTGATTGGAAAATATTTAAGGCACAGGGAATTGCGGAAAGCGGTTTAACTCCCGATGCGGTAAGTCAAGTTGGAGCCAGAGGAATAATGCAATTAATGCCTTCAACATTTCAAGAAGTTCAAAGTAGTAATTCAGAATTTGCAAAGATTGAAGACCCTGAAATGAATATTGGCGCCGGAATCTATTATGATAGAACTTTATACAAAGCTTGGAAAGAGATCGAAGTAGATTCTAACAAGCTGAATTTTACTTACGGAAGTTATAATGCCGGACGCGGAACTATAATGAAAGCTCAGACAAAAGCAAAAGATAATAATTTAGATCATACTTCATGGGAATCAATTACTAATATCGCTCACGAAGTGCCAAAGTGGAAACATGAAGAGACGTTAAATTATGTAGAGAGGATTAATAACTTTCACGAGAAGCTTAAGAAGACCAAATAATTATCTTACTCTAATTTTTACGATCACGCCTTTGTCACCAACCATAAAACAACTGCCGTCTGATTTAGAAATACCGATGCTGTTAAAACTACGCGAATCAATTCCGGACCAAGTTTTTCCGTCATCAATTGTATAATCTGTTCCGGATGTTCCTGTGGTTAAATAAAATTTGTATTTCTCGTTCCAACTGACGCAAGATCTAAAGCCATTCGGCGGGTTGGACCTTACAGACTGCCAGCTTAAACCGCCGTCATCGCTTATCGAACAGTTTAAAGTTTTATCTTTATTGTTTTTGTAATCTCCACCGACTGCGATTCCGTTCAGTTCGTCTTTAAAGCAGATTGAAAACACACCACAAGAAGAACTTCCGCCTTTAATTTGTGAATCAAATGCTCTCCAATTTTCACCTCTATCTTCAGAAAGAAAAATTCTGGCTTTCTCACCACCGCCTGTACCGAACCAGACAAGATCTTTTCCGGCAACTGTAATTGCTGTTCCGCTGGCGGCAAATGCGGCTTCACCATTTTGCGGAGAAGGAATATATATTGAAGGATACTGTTCCCAATTATCACCGCCGTCTTTAGTAACTACAATAAAAAATTTCCCTTCGATCTGATCGCTTACAGCAATACCGTTTTTTTCATCCCAGAATGACATACCATCAAAAAAAACTTTTGGATCTCTGTTCATATATTTTTTCTTCCAGGATTTGCCGCCATCGGTAGTCTTGAAAAAGAAAGCCGGTGCATCGGTACTCATTAAGATTGCAGTGTTTTTATCAAAAGCTTCTACATCACGGAAATCGAGTGTTTCAAAACCCTTTACTTTCCCATCGTACCAGGTGTTGCCGCCATCGGTTGTTCTAAGAAATGTTCCGTTAGATCCGCTTGCCCATGCAGTTAAAGAATCAACTACAGAAATGCCGCGCAATGAAGAATTGGTTTTAGATTTTTGCACTTCAAAAGAAAAAATCAATTCTTTCTTTTTTTCTACTACAACCGGCTTTTCTTCTTTTTGTTGAATAGTTTCTTTTTGAGTTGTGCAAGAGAAAAACAATATGGCTGAGACTATAATTGGAAAAATAATTTTCATGTTTAAACCTATTGATACTTAAAAGTAAATAATCCAAAAGTAATATCCATAGAAAACAATAAACCCACAAAGGTAATATCCTTGAGGGTTTATTAGAGCTGGCTATGGGACTAGTGGGATGCTGTTAAGTTGTAGTTAATATTTTTTATATTTAACTAAAAAAAATGAGTTAGACATTTTTTTCATATAAACTTGATTGCATTGTTGATGAAATTAAGAATTTTAAGATTTTTTATTGATTATATTTGATTGAATCAATTTATTATTGAAATTTCCATCAATTTGAAATTTAGAAAAGTATTTGAAGAATCATATTTGCTTACCCCTAAAGGATAAAAACATTTATAGCATAATGAGTTTCAATATGTTGTTTTAAGGATGACAAAAAATATAGATGCAAGTACCAATTAAGTTTTTTATTCGGATGAAGTTTTGGATAGACACAACCGGTCTGATAAAAACATTCTTGCCGTGGAAGAATTAATGAAATCTCTGACCGGCGAATTTGAAAATATAACAAGAAAATTAATTTATTTTTTGGGGAAGATGTTATGAGTGAAATAATTAACTACCACTATAAGTTGGAATTATCCGGGGGAAAAGAAATGGTCTTTGATATCAAACTCGATAAAGAAACTCTTGATGTTTTCGAAGAGCAATCCGATTTGCCTCAATGGACTAAAAGAGAAGAGTTCGGATGTAAAAATCCATCATGCCCTCTCATGGATAGCGAGACATGTTATATTGCCAAAGTAGTACACAAACAGATTCATTCCTTTAAGAATATTGTTTCTACCGAACCGGTTAATGCAACTCTAACAACAGACGAGCGAGCGTTCAATAAAAGATGTTCAATTCAAACCGCGGTTGCAAGTATAACAGGAATTCTAATGACTACATGCGGTTGTCCGGTATTCAGCAAACTGAAACCGATGGTAAGATTTCATTTACCTTTTGCTTCCTTAGAAGAAACGGAGTTCCGTGTATTCTCTATGTACTTATTAGCGCAGTATCTCAGGGGCAGAAAAAATCTTAGTCAAGATCATAGTTTGCACACTCTGAAACAACTCTATGATGAGATACAAGAAATTAATCTGCTTGCGGCACATAAGATTCAAGAGCTCGAAAGAAGCGATGCAACTATTAATGGATTGGTGATTCTCCATTCGTTCGGTCAGATGGTATCGTTCGATTTGGAAGATAATGATTTAACATCTCTGGAAAACTTATTTAAGGATTGGTTGCTCTAATATTCCGGTTAGAAAATTACTATCATCAAGATTTTTAATTCCCTTCTCTTTTGGGTTATACTGTCAGGTTAAGCATTAAATGGTCTATCGCTTTTTCTATTACCACAACCGGTTTATTTTCCTTAAACAATAAACCCTCAAAGGCAAAATACTTAAAGTTTTTTTTGAGCTGACTATTGAACATTTATACCAAAAGAAATGTTACATACTAACACTGGAACTGTTGTGTTCAAAAACTTATCAATTACGTTAACAGGAAAAAAGTATCACGATGTTAATAAACATTGCGACAGCATCACCTCCTTATAAGGTTCTTCAATCCAAAGCAACGGAGGAATTGAAAATAAGAATGGCAGACCGTCCGGCAATTGCAAGGATGATAGATGCCGCTTCAATTCATTCCGGAATTGACACAAGATATTTTGTTATACCGGACGGCATCGTTTCTAACGAAGAAAAATTTTACAGCAAAGGAAATAATTACATTAGACCCGGCACAAAAGCAAGAATGACGGAGTACGAAAAATGGTCGAAAGAATTAACCGCAGAAGCTGTACAAAAACTTTTATTAATCAATGGAATTGATCCTGGAAAAATTAACAGACTCATAACAATTTCGTGCACGGGATTTTTCGCACCCGGACTGGATTATCATTTAATCCATACACTCAAACTGCCGGTAACAGTCAAAAGAACTCACATAGGTTTCATGGGATGCGCTGCTTCTTTGATCGGTTTTAATTCCGTTCTTGAAGCGATGAATAGCGCATCGAACGATGAAGAAACAAATACGCTGTTAGTCTCCGTAGAATTATGCAGTCTGCATTTACAGACCGAACCAACCAAAGATAATATTCTTGCTAACATGATTTTCGCCGATGGTGCCGCAGCAGCATTATTTTCCAATTCCCCTTCATTGAAATCTAAAACCTTTCTGAAAATTATTTCTACCAAATCAATTCTTTTTGACAACTCGGCGGAATTTATGGGATGGAAAATCGGCGACTTCGGTTTTGAGATGATGCTGTCTACCGAACTTCCGAAAATTATTTTAGAACGGGCTGTTCCGGCATTGAAAAAAATATTCGATGACTTAGGAGTAAAGAAAGAAGAAATTAAACATTGGGCTCTTCATCCAGGCGGCAGAGCAATTTTGGATTCGCTTCAAAAGGGGCTGGAATTAACCGACGAAGAAACGAAACCTTCCAGAGATGTTCTCAAAAATTTCGGCAACATGTCTTCGTCTTCTATTCTTTTTGTGCTGAAAGAAATTCTTCAAACGAAAACAATAAAACATAACAATCTCTGCTGTGCCGTTGCATTCGGACCCGGATTAAGTATGGAAGTTGCAATGCTGAAAGGCGTTTAATGTTTAAACGGAGAAGCTATCAAAAAGAAATTATGGATGACTTTTCCATAACCGACGATAGAATTAAAACGGCTCTGAATGAACTGGAAATCATTAATAAGTATTTGGGCGGCAGATCAACAAGCAGAAAAGGTCTGGAAATAATTTCGCGAAAAATAAAATCCAATAATAAAATTACAGTCCTCGATGTCGGCTCGGGCGGATCGGATAATTTCAAATATAATGATGATGACGGCAGAATAATCTGCCTGACAAGTCTTGATATAAACAAAGGAGTTTGCAGATATGTAAAAGGAATCAGTTCAGATGTAAACATTGTCTGCGGCGATGCGCTTATCCTTCCGTTTAAGGAATCGAGTTTCGACATTATTCACGTATCTTTATTCTTCCATCACTTCAATGAAGAAGAAATAAACAATTTGATGCAACGCTTCATGAAAATTTCGCGGTATGGTGTAATAGTAAATGATCTTCACCGCTCCGTATTTTCCTATGTCTGTATTAAACTTCTAATATCCTTATTCTCAAAAAGCGAGATGGTAAAAAACGACGGACCACTCTCAGTAAAAAGAGGTTTCATCAAGCACGAATTGAAAGATATATTTTCCCGCATGAAATCCACTTCCGTTACAATTAAATACCGATGGGCTTTCCGATGGCTCGCGGTTATTATTAAGTAATTTATGGAAAAGTACGATGCCGCAATAATTGGCGGCGGTCCCGCCGGCTCAACTGCTGCACTTTATCTTAATGATGTCGGCTTTAATGTATGTCTTATTGAGAAAAAAAATTTTCCCCGCGAAATTCTATGCGGAGAGTTTTTATCTAAAGAAGTAATTGACTCTCTGAAAAATCTTAATCTATTTGACGGCTTCTTGAAACTAAATCCCAACCCGGTTACCAATTTCAAATTCTATAACGACAGCAACGATCCCATTGAAACAAAATTAAAATTTCCAGCTTACGGAATTAAGCGCGGAACATTCGATAATTTTTTGCTCGGCACAGTTAAGAAAAAAGGAATTGCTGTTTTACAGCCATGTGATGTTAAAGAAATTATCCACGACGACGTAATGTATACACTTGTTGTTGAAAACGGACAATCTTTACAAAAAATTCATTGCGGAAAAGTTATTGCTGCCTACGGTAAGCAGAATATTCTTGATAAAAAGCTCAATCGAAATTTTGCTGCTCGTAAATCATCTCTTAACGGAGTCAAGTTCCATCTTAATGAATCTTTGTTTAATGTATTGAAAAAGGATACCATTCATATTATTGTTTCAAAAGGAATTTACTGCGGAATAAATTCCGTCAACGATAATAAAGTTACAGTTTGTTTTCTTGAAAACCGGCGGGAGATTCAAAGCAATACTAGAGACCAAATAAAATTTTTAACGGATGGGAACAAGAATTTCAAATCGCTTTTTGCGAACGGAGTTATTAGCGCAATAAATGATCTGCCGGTTTACGGTACCGGCAATATTTTCTTCGGGAAGAGAGAGTTGGTAAAAAACGGAATTTATTTTATCGGAGATTCCTCAGCAGTTATTGCTCCACTTGCTGGAGACGGAATCGGCATGGCTATGCAGAACGCAAGATTAATTTCGGAAATATTTGAGAAACAAAGATCGGACGGACTCGATAATATTCAAACGGAACTATATTATATACGTGAGTGGAAAAAGCTATTCAAGAAACGGCTTTTAATCGCGAAGTTGATTCAAAATATTATTATGAATAATCATTACAGGAAATTCGGTTATAATATTATAAAGATATTTCCGGGCTTGCTTGAAAATATTATTAATGCAACAAGGGGATGAAAATAATTATTCGTCTGATCAATGATAGAGTTAACCAATTGAATAATAAAATCTTACAGTAGTAATGGTTGTTGACCTACCAGAAGCTGAAGTACATTTGAAGTACATTTGAAGTACATTTTTCAATGACATCGAGCTTTTAAGCTTACGCTCTTAATCTTTCCCTTCTTTCAGTTACGAGTTCGATATAACTTCTCTTCAAATTATCTATTAAAAAGGACTGGTTTACTTGCTCGATTAACTTTTCGTCCTTCGATGTAAACCTTGAAATTATTTTCTCAGCACGATCTTTTTTAATTCCAACTCTGAGACCCAACTCTAAAAAATCTACTCGCGTATACTTACTTCCAGATCTATATTCCTCAGTCATAAAATCATCCTTAAAAAAATCCAAGGCAGCATCAGGTTCAATATTTATATGTATCCTTGTATTCATTAGATCATATGCCGGAGTTAATGTGTAATCACCGAACTGTTCATTTCTGAAAAGAGAGAAATTCTTTAAGTGTGCATCCCCGTTACCAATAAGATAATTGAAAATTATCAATGAATATAATTTTTCTATCTCTACCGGATAAGCAGCAACATATCTTTTCATTAACCCGGCAATTTCTTCATATGAATAATCATACTTATAATTCTTGCCGGCATTCTCCTCGGATCTGTTTGCTAATTGCGCAAAATCCTCTTGTAATAATTTATTCCCATTCTCCAGAACGTCAAACCTTTTGACAATATAAACTATTCCGCCATCCTTAAAGAACATAATTCCATTTGGAGGAGTGTTAATGTCAAACACTTGATTTGCAATTTGCATTGTGAGATGTTCATTAGCTGGAACATTTTCCATGTGCTGAAAGGGACCATATGAAATCGGTTTTATAATATACCTTCCCCCCTCTTCTGTTAATACTAATTCCTTTTTTTCTAATTTAGCTGAATACTTTACTTGCACACCTGAAATAGAAAGCCGATCGCTCTGATTCATTCGCTGTTCATTAAATTCAGGACGGGTGAAAGACAAAATATGACTTATCTTCTTGCCATCGAATAGTTTTTGTAAACAAGTTCTGCAGTAAGAATCACTTGTTTCTTTGAAACAACTATGACACTTGCCCATATCAAATTGCCTCTTTTATTTGTACAGCTCCAATTGTATTTTGAGCAGTTTTTAATAATCTTGTAAAATGATTATTCTCATCTATTCCTAACTTTCTGCATTGTAATGTTTTTAAATCACCTTCGCTTAATAAACCAAAAAAAAATGGGAACAAATATTTTGAATGATATTCTTTTTGGCTTTTGGGAAAGGTAAGACTTATTGATGACTTGCTGGCATCTGTAAAGTATTCATCTTCATATAGAAATATGTATTCTTCATCAGTCTGGATTAAATAGCCAGCTAAGTGATCGTTCATGTACACGGCAGCTTTTCTTTCCATTTCTATTTAACCTTTATGTCTAATAATAATCCTAGTGCATCCATCACTTTTACTAATGTATGAAGTGTTGGATTAGCAAGCCCATTCTCAATATCAATCAATTTTCTTAATGTTACGCCAGAAACATCCGCTAAATCCTTTTGTGTGATATTTAGAAGGTATCTTCTCTGTTTAATAATTCTTCCTAACTCTTTTTTATTCATTTTACATCTAAATGTGCATTATAATGCACTTTTATACAAAAATAATACAATAAATACGTCCTGTCAATATAAATATGCACTATAGTGCATATTCTGACGCAAGAAAAATTGACACGCAAGAAAAATTGATCACTCCAAGACATATTAACTATAAAATACAAAACCCCAAAATCTTTCGTTTTGGGGCTTTTGAGCTGGCTATGGGACTCGAACCCGCGACCTGCTGATTACAAATCAGCTGCTCTACCAACTGAGCTAAGCCAGCGTTTTTTCATGGGGCAAATCTAACATAAAATCCACATTCAGTGCAACATTCCTAATTGAATAATTCACGAATAATTCACTTCCATTTTGGAATTTATTACACAGTAGAAAAACTCTATATTTGATTTGGAAATTAGATCGAATCATGTTAACAAAAAACCGGCTTAAATATTACTCATCACTTCTTAACAAAAAACATAGAATAGATGAGAAAAAATTTCTAGTAGAAGGACATAAGCTTATTATAGAAGCATTAGATTCCGGATACACATGCGAAATAATTTTAACTCTCAATGAATCTGCCGATGAAAATCAAAGTCTGATAAAACAATTAAGTAAGAAGAAGATTATTTCTGAAATAGTAAGATCATCCGACTTCGTAAAATTATGCGATACGAAAAATCCGCAAGGCATTATCGGGGTATTTCATTTAAAGCAGCAAAATAAACCGGCTTTTGAAAACGAGAACTTAATTGTTGCCATGGAAAGCATTTCCGATCCGGGTAATGTTGGAACGATCATCCGCAACTGCGATTGGTTCGGCGTAAAAAATATTTTGTTGAATCCGGATTGTGCTGAAGTATATAATCCAAAAGTAATTCGTGCATCGGCAGGTTCGATTTTTCATTTAAATATTTTTCAAGAGAAAGATTTTTATAATGTGCTGAAGGATCAAAAGAAAAATGGATTTGTGGTTCTATGTGCGGACCTGAGCGGAGAAAATCTTTATACTTTTACTTATAACAAAAAGGCAATTCTTGTACTTGCTAATGAAGCAAACGGACCTACAAAAGAGCTTTTAGAAATTTGTGATTCTAAAATTACAATTCCCAGAATAGGAAAAGCAGAATCGCTTAATGTTGCAAGCGCTTCTGCTGTTATACTTTCCACATTAAGTCAAGGTTGAGTTTCATTTCAGAAGAATCATCTTTTTCGTTTCAACAAAATTTCCTGCTGAGATTCTATAGAAATAAACTCCGCTTGGGAATGCTGAATTATGAATTATAAATTTTGAATTATGAATACCAGCCCGCTGAAATTCGTTTACAAGAGTTGCAACTTCTCTTCCGAGTAGATCGTAAACTTTTAAGGAAACATGTCCGGCAACGGGTATCTGATAGCTGATGATTGTTGATGGATTAAACGGATTTGGATAATTCTGCTCAAGCTTAAACTCGGTTGGAATTATTTTTTGTTCGCTAACACCTGTTATAATATCAGAAGCTTTAGGAATTTTTTTAGAAGTATAAAGACGATACTCTCCCGGTTGTAAAGTGATCTGCATACCAACATCTGTTACATTTAAGCTATCGCCCGTAAAGAACTCATACCATTTGCCTGTATTTTGAAAATCCGGTAATAATGGTCCAGAACTAACATCAAAATTACCGATGATCACAACATTCATACTAGAATGATTAATTTTTATACGTTTCAAACCTACACTTGTTGCAAGCGAAAAATCATTACTTGAAAATGCCGGATAGTTTTTCTTTAATCTTATCAAGGCTGCGAATACATTGAACAAACTTTTTCTGTCGGTATCAGAGTAATAATTCATTCCGTCGTTCCATGGAAGTGGTTTTTTACCCAGCCTTCCGTTACTATTAATAGAAATATCATAACCCAGTTCGCCAAATTGCCATATCATTTTAGGACCGGGAACCGTAATAAAAAATGTAGCGGCAAGTTTTATTCTATTTAATGCTGTACTTTCATTTTTGATATCATAAGTCGGGGCTTGAGAACTGTTTCCATAAGTTTTATTCTTGAACATTAATCTTTCTTCGTCATGGCTTTCCATATAACCAATAAGATTAGGAACGTTCCAACCTCTTTGCTTATAAGAAATTCCGCTGAAATTTGATGTATTAACCCAACCCATCGTAGCTTCATTATAATTGTAATTCATATTTCCCCACATTAGAATTCCGTATTGGGCAAGTTCTTGATCTTCAGGATTATCGGCGAGATGTTCGAAGATCATGATTGCAGTTGGATCATAAGACCAAATTTTATCTACCATTCTTTTCAAAAGACGAATTCTATCGGGATCGTATGTACTTCCCCAAACATCTCCGGTAGCCGGTTTGGGATTATTACCAAATCCTTTTGTAAAATCAAACCTGAATCCATCTATCTTAAATTCCGTCAGCCAATATTGAAGAACGCGGTCAACAAAATATTGTGTTGCTTTGCTTTCATGGTTGAAATCATTTCCCCATTGTGCGTCCGGATTTGCAAAATTCGATTTTACATTGAACCAAGGATTATTCGCTGCGGGACGGTTGTTTACATTATCCCAATACATTCGTGCCATCGAATTAGAATTGTAAGCATGATTAAGAACTATATCTTGAATTACAGCTATTCCATTTTGATGGCATGCATCAATAAATTTTTTCAGGTCTTCTTTTGTTCCGTAATACTTATCCGGTGCAAAATAAGTTGTTGGATTATAACCCCAGCTATCGTTCCCTTCAAATTCAGAAATCGGCATCAGTTCAATTGCATTAACGCCGAGTTTTTTGAAATAACTCAGAGTATCAATTAAAGTTTTGTAAGAATGTGTACTAACAAAATCACGTACCAGCATTTCGTAAATAACTAATTTTTCTTTTGCCGGCCGAATGAAATTAGAAACTTTCCAGTTATATGTTAATTGGTTCGGCTGTAAAACTGAGACTAAACCGCTGGTTTTATCTCTGGGATAGGTTCTCAAGTTTGGATAAACACTCGAAGAAATGTTTGGGTCATTATTCTGATCAAGTATTTTATCTGAGTATGGATCATAGATTCGTAAGCTGCCGTCAATTAAATATTGGTAAGCATATTCTTGACCTGATGTTAAATTCGAAATTGTAGTCCACCAAATAACACTATCAGGCTTGGGCTCGTATCGGTTCATGAAAAAAGTCGTATCAATTTTCCAATCGCTGATTCCGAATTCACCTATTACGTAAACAAAACTTTTTTGTGGTGCATAAAGTGCAAGTATAACTTTAGTCGGATCATTTCCATAATTTATTCCTTGAATTGTTCCTTGAGGTGGTGCAAGATTTTTTATTACCGGATTTCTCATTATTACAAACTTTGATGAGTCTTTCACGTTGGCAGTATCAGAAGCAATAATTTTTATTTCGTTCTTCGATGTAGGGTTATCATTTGCAACGAATGAATAGTTTAAGGAATTGGATAGGCTTTGTGCCTTTTGAATATTGTTAATAAATAATGTTATAGATTTAGTTTTTGTTCCAAGTTCTGAAGTTGCAACAGAAATAGGAACAGTTCCTCCGGCAGAGACAAAAACCGGTGAACGGGAAGGATCGCCGAAACTTGTGTTCACCGTTGGTGAATTGAGAATAACAGAAATGCCAGTAGAATAAAGTGGCACAAAAATATCTTCGGTTTGTTTCGAACCATCCGAACTTCTTAGAACAAAATTAATAGCGGTAATTCTCTGTGAACCGTCAGTTATGCTGTAATAAATTCTCGGATTATTAATAACGATTTGATATTTATTTGATCCGAGGTTGGTTAATTGAGGTTGAAGAGAGTTGTTTCCCCAGGTCCCTATTACACTTCGCCAAGTGGATTTGTCATTATTGATATAAACGCCTGTATGGGCGTATACACTTCCAAAGTAACCGGCAATTTTGTTTGGATGAGTTGCGTTTGTAACATCGAATATAATTGTAATCTGATCGGTTTGAGTTGGGTAAGTCGGTGTTGTTGTTACTACTGTTTGAGCAAAGGCAGATATAGAAAAAAGTGTTAATAGAAAAAACAATTTTAATTTCATAATAACCCTGAATTCATTGTTAAGTTAAAAAGTAAGTTCAAATTTCGGACGTAAAGTTAGGTATGGATAAACTGCTAATCAAGAAATTCCCACGCCACTCCGAAACGAATACCGCGAGCTTGCTTGGGATAATATGGAACAATGAAATATTTAGCATTTAAAAGATTTTCAAACACGAAATAAACAGTTGCTGAGTTCTGAATTTTTCCGGCAAGGAAGAAATCAATCTGGAATGATGGAGAGAATGAACCGGGTATTAATGTTGAAGTTGGTACAGAAGTAATAATAGTGTAATATTTATTGAACGAAATATTCTTTTCAAAATCCACCATAACTTGGTTACGCTCACCAATTGAAAAATAGTTGATTCCGGCTTTCAGTTTTAGGTTATTGTTGAAAAGAGTATCAACGTAATAGATTCCACCGTAGGAAGTGAACTCGGGAAGTTTGTAATCATTTCTGTTTTCTTTGTTGAAATAGTAACTTGAATTTGTGCTGAAAAGAATTTTCCAAACTTTGAGATCAAGTTTTAGATTTAATCCTTGAAGCGATATATTTTTTACATCACCATAGAATGCGCTTGTTTTCATTTTATCCTGTTCATGAATAACGGCGATGAATGTATTTGATGAAGTCTGATTGAAATAACCAACGGTTGCTTTCAAATTTTTGTTTTCAAACGAAGCGGAAAATTCTATCGAAGAAATTTTTTGTTTATTTTTTTTCAACTGAGCAAGAGCAAATCTTTCTTCCCAATAACTCCGCAGTTTTTCTAATGAAGAAACTCCCGCATATAATTTAATTGATTCGTCAACGCTTAATACTGCATCGGCGCCGAATCCAACGTAACTATTCCCGGAATAATTTGTGTATTTCCCAAATAAACTTGGATTCAATGAGTTATTAAACAAATTGAAACTTATGATTGCGGTTGTGGAGAAGAGTGATTTAGTTGTTTCTTCTGATACAAACGGCGATTCAAGTGTGTATTTACCTTTTTCAAAATTTGTGTTTGATGTCAATTTCCCAAAATCAAAATTGAAATCTTGTCTAAGATTTCCGCCAATAGTAGAATATTTATTATCATCAACGATGTATTCAATATTTTTTTGATTTGCGTATTCGTTCTGTCTAAATTCGGTAAGATTCGATTGATAATAAAATGAAATATCTGTCGGAGAGTGTTCAATAAAATTCCCAAGCATACGCAAACTAAAATTATGTCCTGAAACTTTTTGGTATCGGTTAGTAAATCTTACAGGTGCGCTGAATTTATCGTAAAGAATTTGATAGAACTGGGAAGGGAAATATTTTCGACTGATCGAATCGGCATCAACTCCGCCGAACAACTGCGTGATAGTTTTGATGTACTTGTAACGAGCAATGATGTTTATATTATTTGAAAGCAAGTAATGTAGCCGAGCCGAACCCATCCAATTGCTGTGATCTGTTCCAACTAAGGTTTTAGTGTTTTGATTTGTATAAGTCGGATTTGTGTTTTGATTCGTAATCTCGAAATAAGTATTAATTCTGTTAAAAGGAGTTAAGCTGAAGATTCCATCAATTAATCCTTCGCTATTTGGAGCTTGATAATACTTGATGCGGGAATACGGCTTACGTAATTCCGGTTGCCGGGAAATAAAATTTACCGAGACTGGATTATTCATTCCACCATACAGAAATCCCCGAGAAAGGGGAATCACTTCGATCGAATCAATACTTTCAGACTGGAATAAGTTAAGATCAAGTGCATTTGATAATCTGTTGTTTATCGAAATACCATCCGAGAGAAAAGAGACATTTCCAAATCCTTGTCCGTAGATCAATGCCTCGTTCGGTTGCCCGATGGAACCGAGATCTCTTACAAATCCAAAAGGAACGTTTGTAAAGAAATCGGCAGTAGTTCTGTAGTCGGTTGTTTCTAAAGTTTTTTTACTGATGATTGAAGTTTTAAAATTTTCATCAAGCAGCGGAGTAATTCTTAAAGGAATGCGGGCAGGAATTCGTTTTACTGCAGAAGTTGAATCTTTAGGAATAGTAGTCTTAATTATTAGAGAGTCTGCAGAAATTTTTTCATTCTTAACCTGGAAAGCATCAAGAGCAAAAAGTTGATATGAAAAAAAAAGAAATATTAATAAAATTTTTTTTCGAGAAAATATTTTCAGTAGGTTGTTCATAAGTTCATTCACAAAATAATCTTTATAATTTTTCAAACAAAAGAAGATTTCCAGCAAGATTTTAACCGCAAATCTATTGCCTGATATCATTGTCCGGCTCTAAATCAAAATGTTTAGAAACAACAAAAAATGTTTGTTTTCAATTAAAAAAATACTAAATTTCAAGCGAAATTAATCCACAAATAAAAGAGGCAATAATATGTCTATGACAAAAAGCGAACTTTTAACTTATATGGCAAAAAAATCCGGTTTAAGTAAAAAAGCAACCGGAGAATTCATTCAAGAATTTGTTGTTCTCGCTTACAAAGAAGCAAAAAAAGCTTTTGTTATTCCCGGATTGGGTAAATTAGTTCTTGTTGATAGAAAAGCAAGAATGGGAAGAAACCCAAAAACCGGTGAAGCAATTCAAATCCCGGCAAAAAAAGTTGTTAAATTCAGAATTGCTAAACAAGCAAAAGATGCAATTCTTATTTATAAAACATAATTATACAGAATAGAAAAGCCCATCTTTTGATGGGCTTTTCCTTATAAACTATCATTTCTTATTTCTCAATTCATTAATCTTTCCTACAAGATCTTTATATAAATCTTCTTTAACATTTTGTAATATAATTTTAAGCAGTTCAGGAAACTTTCCAACATTTGCATATAAGCCGATTGTAATATTTTGTTTTGAATCATGTATATATATCGGTCGTGTCGGGTAGCCTGAAAATATTCCACCGGTTAATTTGTCTATATCTTCAATCCGAAGTTCAATTTTTCTTTTGCTAAATAGAAAATTTGTACAGACAATTTTTTCATTGTCGGCAGAAATTTCAAACGGAAACAGCTTATAGGTCTTGATATAGTATTTATTGAGTGAAAACAGCAGAGTTAAATTAATCAACGTAAAAAAAATATAATACCAGTATGAAAATAATCCGATGATTGATATGGTGAGATAGATAAGCAGTAGAATTGTAACAGGTATATTTCCATATCTGTAAATTAATTTTGAGAAAAATGAATATTTGTAAGGTTTCATTTTAGAAAGACCATCTTTTTTGTTTGTGTAAATCCCGGTATCATTAAAGTGTAAAAATAAATTCCGGCTGATAAGGGTTTATTATTAGTTGTTTGTTTGCTGTTGAAAGATACATTGTAAGAGCCGGCAAGTTGTTCTTCATTGACTAATGTTGCAATTACTCTTCCTTGTATATCGTGAATTTGCAGATTAACATTGCCAGCAAATGAAAGTTGATAACTGATAACTGTTCCCGGATTAAACGGATTCGGAAAATTTTGTTTTAGTTGGAATTCTAATGGAAGATCAACCTTGCCAACTTTTGTAACAGGTGTGCCTTTGAATTTGTAAATCTTACCATTTGCATAATTAGCAAAGTAAAGCTCCTTATTCTCATCTTCGCCGAATGTTGATATAGAACCTGATGATGCGAAAATTAGTGTGTTATTTACAGCAGATCCTTGAAGTTCTAACGCCCAAATTTTTCCGGTAACATAATCTCCATAAATATATTTTCCTAATAGTTCGGATGCATTTTTCCCCTTGTAAACAAATCCACCGGTAACACTAAATCCTCCATCCGAATTGTGACCGTATTCCCAAATCGGTTTAATGTAATTAACGGCACTGCATCCGTTAGTGTTGTAAGCATGATTCCCTTCATAACACCGCCAGCCGTAATTACCGCCTTTTTCAATTAAGTCAATTTCTTCCCAAGCATTCTGTCCTACATCTGCTGCCCAAAGTTTTTTAGTTTGAAAATCAAAACTGAAACGCCAAACATTTCGTAAACCGAATGCAAAAATTTCCTCACGGTATCCCGAAGAGTTCCCCTTAAACGGATTATCCGGAGGAATTGCATAATTCAACACTCCTTCTTTTTTATTAACATCAATCCGCAAAATTTTTCCAAGGGGTGAAGAAAGATTTTGCGCGTTGTTCTGGGGATCTCCGCCCGAACCACCATCACCAAATGAGATATAAAGATATCCATCAGGTCCGAATGAAGTTTGCCCGCCGTTATGATTTGAATACGGCTGATTAACTTCTAACAAAATTACTTCACTATTCCGGTCTGCCTTATCCGGATCGGCACCACTGACTTTAAATCGAGATATAACAGTCCGGCGGGGATTATTTGTTGTGTAATCAACGAAGAAATATCCGTTGTTTTTGTAATCGGGATGAAATGCAAGTCCAAGCAAACCGAGTTCGCCGCCGCTTAAAACTTTATCACTAATATCAAGAAAAGTTTTTTTTGAAGAAATATTTTGGCTGTTCTGAAAAACAGTAATTACACCCCGCTGTTCTAATATAAAAATTCTGTTTGAACTATCTCCCGCATTTTGTATATCAACGGGTTGCTGGAATGTAAGATTAGGGAAAGCCGATTCTATTTGTAATTGTGACTGCGCTGTAATACATGATAAGAACAAAAATATTACAGAAACATTTAAGAGAGATAATTTTTTCATAGAAACCTTTTTGTTTTATATTTATAACTAAAAACTATTTTTATTATTTTAATAAAAACTCTATGGAGATTAAGAAAAAATTCATAACATTTCACTATTATTTTCCCAAATTAAACAGATATTCATTACTTCCGAATTCTGTTAGTTTATCTTTACGTAAATGCAGTGACCAATATTTTATAATTTATAAACTTTTTAATCTATCAAGAAAATAATTATGAGCATCCAGACTAAATCATATTCGCTATCAAAAGAAAAAATTAAAGTCCTTCTGCTTGAAAGACTTCATGATAATGCAGTGAATTATTTTGAGGGTAACGACTATTCAAATGTTGAATGCCTGAAAGATTCATTAGACGGAAAAGAACTGATTGAAAAAATCAAAGACGTTCATTTAATAGGAATAAGATCGAAAACAAAAATTACATCGGAAATTCTTGAGCATGCTAATAAGCTGATTGCTATCGGTTGTTACAGCATCGGCACAAATCAGGTTGATCTACAAACCGCAAAAATAAAAGGAATTCCTGTTTTTAATGCCCCGTTTTCCAATACACGTTCTGTTGCAGAACTGGTAATTAGTGAATGTATCTTCTTGATGCGAGGAATTCCGGAGAAAAATTATTTTGCTCATAATGGAAAATGGTTTAAAGAAGCTGCCAATTCATTTGAAGTAAGAGGAAAAAATATTGGTATAATTGGCTATGGGCATATCGGTTCTCAAGTGTCTATTCTTGCCGAGAATCTTGGAATGAATGTTTTCTATTACGATGTTGAAAAAAAATTAAATCTTGGAAATGCGAAATCTTGCAGCAATCTGGAAGAGTTACTGAGAATATCAGACATTGTAACACTTCATGTACCTGAAAATGAAACCACAAAAAATATGATTACTAAACAACAGCTTCAATTGATGAAGAAAGGGTCGTACCTAATAAATATTTCCAGGGGAAGCGTTGTTAATTTGGAAGATCTTGCTGCTGCTTTGGAAGAAAAACATCTCAACGGCGCTGCAATAGATGTTTATCCTGAAGAACCGGCTTCTAACAATGATTCTTTCACGTGTTTGCTTCAGAAATTCCAAAACGTACTTTTAACACCCCATATAGGAGGCAGTACATCGGAAGCACAGGCGAATATTGCCCTTGAAGTTTCCGAGAAGCTGGTTAAGTATTGCGATGTGGGCTCGACAATTGGCGCTACAAATTTTGTTGAAGTGGCGCTTATTCCAAACGTTAATAAGCAACGATATCTTCATATCCATAAAAATATTCCGGGCGTGTTAAATAAAATTACAAAAGTTTTTACCGAAAGAAATCTAAATATTGCTTCTCAATATCTGCAAACTGATTCCTTCATCGGGTATGTAATTATAGATGTTGACAGTAAAGAACATGCTAAAGATATTATGATAGAGCTCAAATCTATTCCCGAGACTATTAAGACGAGAATGTTGATCTGAATTTATCTTTTTTATGATCCCATTTTAACAGTTTCATCAAAAGAAAAAACTTCCGGTTCGGATTTAATAATCCAGTATTTTGTCGGCATAGCTCACTCCTAAAATTTTTGTAACGCAGATTCGTAATCTGCGTTTATAGAACAACAAAAAAAGAGTGCGAAAAGTTTTGATTCGTGTTATTAGCACAGATTACGAATTTGTGCTACAATAAATATTTCTTCAAAAATCTTCCCGTGTGAGATCTTTCATCCTTTGCAATCTCTTCCGGTGTACCAACAGCAACAACTTCTCCGCCTTTTTCTCCTGCTTCGGGTCCAAGATCAATCACATGATCTGCACATTTGATTATTTCAAGATTGTGTTCGATGATAACAACAGAATTATTGTTCTGTATCAGCATCTGAAAACATTTTAATAATTTGCCGATGTCGTCGAAATGTAAACCGGTTGTAGGTTCATCAAAAATAAAAAGTGTATGCTGATTTTTTTTCTGCTGAGAAAGGTGAAGCGCTAGTTTAACACGCTGTGCCTCTCCGCCGGAAAGTGTTGTTGACGGCTGACCAAGTTTGATATAACCCAAACCGACATCGGATAGAACTTGAAGTATGGAAACAATCTTATTGTTATTCTCAAAAAATTCAATTGCTTCATCAACGGTCATATTTAAAACATCAACAATATTTTTCCCGCGGTAGGTAATTTCTCTTGTTTCTTTTTTGAATCGTGTTCCTTTGCAGTCATCGCACTCAAGATGAAGATCGGCAAGGAACTGCATTTCAATTGTAATAACACCTTCGCCCTGGCAAGTTTCGCATCTTCCGCCCGTTACATTGAAAGAAAAATAACCGGGTTTATAGCCGCGTGAACGGGCTTGAGGTGTATTTGCAAAAAGTTCGCGGATCAATTCATAACCTTTTACATAGCTGATTGGATTTGAACGCGGAGATTTTCCAATCGGCGATTGATCTACAATTTCAATTTCATCAATGTAACGCGAACCTTCGATCGAATCATACTTGCCAAGCTTTGGAGGATTGCCGCCGTTCATTTTTAATATTCCGCCGTATAGAATATCATGCACCAAAGTTGATTTACCAGAACCGCTAACCCCCGTTACAACTACAAATTTCTTAAGCGGAAATTCAACAGAGACATTTTTTAAGTTATTTTCTCTTGCCCCGAAGATTTTAATTGATTCTGTTTCTTTTGTATTACGTTTTGCAGGAATTGGAATACTAACTTTACCGGAGAGATATTTTCCTGTAAGCGATTTATCATTTTGAATGATTTCATCATAAGTGCCAAAGGCAACAATTTCTCCGCCGTTTATTCCGGCACGCGGACCCATATCAAATATTAGGTCGGATTCTTTCATCATCTCAGGGTCATGTTCAACTACTAAAACAGTATTGCCAAGATCGCGAAGCGATTTTAAGATATTAATCAGCTTTGCATTATCGCGCGGATGCAAGCCGATACTCGGCTCATCTAAAACATAAAGTGTTCCCATTAAAGCAGAACCCAGTGAAGTTGCAAGATTGATTCTCTGGGTTTCCCCGCCCGAAAGCGTACTGCTTAAACGGTCAAGAGTGAGGTAACCTAATCCAACATCATTTAAGAAGGTGAGACGTTTTACTATCTCTTCATAAATTCTTTGCCCGATAGATTTTTCATAATGAGAAAGCGAAAGTAATTTAAAAAATATTAAAGCACGTTCGATTGACATCAGCACAAGATCGTGAATTGATCTCTCGTCAATTTGTACTTGAAGCGCTTCGCGGCGTAATCGTGAGCCGCGGCATGCAGCGCAAGTTGTGTATCCGCGATATTTACTTAGCAGAATTCGGATTCCCATCTTGTAAGTTTTTGTTTCAAGATGTTTGAAGAATCCGTTTATGCCGTCAAATCCTTTGAAACCTTCTTTGATAAGTGAAACCTGTTCCGGTGATAAACTTTTAAAAGGAACATTAAGAGGAAATCTATTATTGTTGTTGCGGATAAGATCGCGAAGATATTTGCTATGCTTAACTGTCCGCCATGGTGCAATGGCTCCATCCATCAAAGTTAGATTTGGATTTGGAACGATGAGGTCCATTTCGTAGCCCATAGTTTTACCGAACCCTTGGCAAACGGGGCAGGCGCCGAAAGGATTGTTGAACGAAAAAAATCTTGGTTCGGGTTCTTCGTAACGGATTCCGCAGCACTCATAAAATTTTGTGAACTTCTTAATTGAATTGGTATCTGTATTAATAATTGCCAGCCGTCCTTCACCTTCCTTAAAAGCTGCTTCGATTGACTCAGCGAATGATTCTCTTACTTTCCCTTTTTTAATTTTAAATCTGTCTAAAACAATAATTATTTCTTGTTTTGATTTCGGGAGTGTTTTTGTTTCGTTCAGATCAACAAGTTTATCTTTAACAAAAATTCTGAAGAATCCCTTTTTACGGAGAAGATCCATTTCTTCTTTTACAGTTCTTCCTTCATGGGAATGAATCGGAAAGCCGAGATAAAATTTATCTTCTTCATTTTGTTCTTCAAGCCATTCTGAAACAGTAGCGACAGTATCTTTCTTTACTACCTTACCGCAGTTGAAGCAAATTGTTTTTCCAATACGTGCATAGAACAAACGTAGATAATCATAAATCTCTGTACTTGTTCCAACGGTCGAGCGTGGGTTTCTCGCTCCGGTCTTCTGTTCGATTGCAACTGCGGGTGAGATACCGAAAATAAAATCTACTTCCGGTTTGTTCATCCGCTCAAGAAATTGGCGGGCATAAGAAGAAAGACTTTCAACATATCGGCGCTGTCCTTCCGCATAAATCGTATCGAACACGAGAGAAGATTTTCCGCTGCCGCTTACTCCGGTAAACACAACAAGTTTGTTGCGGGGAATTTCCAGCGAAATGTTTTTAAGATTATGCTGCCGTGCACCCTTAACAATTATTTTGTCTTTAGGATTTAAGTTTTTTGTTTTAGCCATTAAATGAGGATTAATTTTAAATGATGGGTGGTTAATGCTATCTATAAATATTTTTTCTATGACCGACTGCAACGACTAATATAATTAGATCATTTATTTCTTTCTTATAAATAATTCTGTATCTGCCGGATCTAAGTGATCTTAATCCTTTTAAAGGTCCTACTAACTGTTTACCAAGATCGGGATTAGTTTGAAGTAGCTCGACTGATTTCATATTACGATCTTTATCTTTATTATCGAGGAGTTTGATAAATCTCTGCGCTATGCTGGAATATTCTATCTGCCACATTTACTTTTTATCAAAGACTTCTTTATGAGACTTCCGGTTTGCTCTTGGCTCTGTAAGAGCTTTAGAAATAGATTTTACGAGTTCCGTATCAGATAAAATTTCGAGGGTCTCTTTTAGATCCTCGTATTTTTCAGCACTAATTATTACCGAAGGACTCTTAACTTTTATTGTTTTTATTTCCATAGAGGCACTCTTTATTGCTATTAAAAATTAAAATATTAATCAGTGAATGTAAAGTTCTCTTATGTTGCCCAACAAAATGATCTCAATAAAAATCGTAATTTGTAAATTAGAATTATTTTTTCTGCAAACGCGATTCTAATTCTTTCAGTTCCTTCATTTTCCGATCTACAATTTCCTGCTGTTTTTTCAATTCACCTAATTGAAGATCAATTGCTTTTTCATATTCAGATTGACTCCAATATCCGCGCTCTTCAAAATAACTCTTGAACAGCCAGTTATGTTTGAGTGCTTCCATATTCTCTGCTAAACTTGAAGTAGCAATTCTCGCATCATCCGAAGTCTTAACCAAATTTTTCAGCATCGTTCTAACCGAATCGGCAATCTTCTTATCGCCTATTAGAGAACCGAGAACACCTTCCCCTTTATTAACTTTATGAACAAGGTTGCGAACATCAATAGTAGCGCTGTCAATATTTCCA
>Ga0082335_1002375_pt1 | contig 35442 bp, 29 predicted proteins | sample Subgrocontami58m_FD_72375 | JGI IMG/M metagenome (GOLD analysis project Ga0082335, IMG submission 72375) | Subsurface groundwater microbial communities from S. Glens Falls, New York, USA - GMW37 contaminated, 5.8 m (SPADES assembly) (version 2) ... | reverse complement strand
CATCTTCATATAATTTCGCCAATGATAAATATGGCCTTTCGCTAGTAGGATTCAATTCTACGGCCTTTAAAAAAGATTCTTCGGCCTGCGAGTATTGTTTTGTATTCAGATAATACCAGCCCAATGTTAAGTATACGCCAAAATTGCTTCTAGACATGCGCTTTAAGCCTTTTTCAACAATCGCTATCGCTCCTTTTACATCGCCATGTTGCAGATAAATCCAACCCAAACCATTATACCCAAACTCGCTCTTAGGATTAAGCATGATGGCTGTTTTTAAAAAACCTTCGGCCTTAAAAAGTTCTGCGCGATTTATATAGCACCAGCCCAGCCCGGCGTAAGCACTATCATTTCTTGGGTTCAACCTTATAGCTTTCCTAAACACCGCCTCGGCTCTATCGGAATCAAATTGGATCCTATAGCACCAGCCTAATCCGGCGTAAGCATTGTCATTTCCAGGGTTAATTCTAGAGGCTCGCAAGAAATATTCTTGTGCTTGTATAATATTATTTTGGTTAAGATAATACCACCCTAACCCCAAACAAGCAGCATCACTCTTTGGGTTTATCTCCAGCGCCTTATTAAATAATTCTACGGATAAATCCGCGTTCTTTTTTATTAATAAATTTCCCAAATCAGCACACAACTTATCATCTTTCGGATTGAGTTCTAACGTTTTTTTACAAGCCGCCATGGCCCCGGGTAAATTACCTTGGCTGGCTGAAAAAAGCGATAAAACCTTATAACCTTTATGGTCTTTTGGGTTAAAACCTATATACTCTTTAATAAGCGCCTCTACTTTCTCAGGCATACCCTTACTCATATAAAGTTGGCCTAATTCAAAATATGAATTAAAATCAACCGGGTTATTTCGTATCAAATTTCTTAGTTTTTCTTCATAATCAGCAACCTCTTTATTGTCGATAGGCGTTTCTTTATGAAGAACGCTATCCGGGAGATAGGCATCTCCGGATTTATTTGCCAAGATTTCACTAAGCTTTGCTTCGATATGCGCCCGGGTTAAGTAAAAAAGTTTATATACCCTTAACTCACCAAACAATCGTTTAAGTTTTGAATTTGGCATTCGGCCATAAATTATATACCCGTCATTATCATTTATACCCATCATAGTAATAACCATGTCCGGTTTATACTTATTCAAGTTATATTCTAAATCTTTGACTATAATCTTAGTCTTCGTACCGATCACCCCTTTATTAATAACAGCAAACCTGAATTTTTTATTGTGATCATTTAGAATATTCTCTAGTTGGGCAGGGTATGACGTAGCCCCTCCTATAGCAGTGGTAGATTCTCCCAAACATAAAATTTTATACTGCGGTTTTTGGCTTAGGCCCCGGTTGTTCCTCCACGCCTGCACAGAAGATATTACAAACCCGCCGAAACGCAAACCCAATTCTAAAACAACAAAAAATAAACAAATACCCAGAATTAACAGTTTTATTTTTTGTCTAAGCGTAGTTTTTACGGATGATCTCCGGATCATTTCACATAGATTAGTTGCTTACTCTTTTATAAATTATCACAGCGCAATCAGAATAGACATTTTCTTCGGCTATTGCTCTAAACTTCGGCTTTTGAGATTTAAATTCGCTTTTTAGGAATTCAGACATTTGATCTACATTAAGATTGCTGCAGTTATTATCAATGATATAATCGGATTCTAAAATAACTTTGCGCCAGTTGATCTGCTCATAACCTAATAAAGGCATATCCACGTTATCTATCCCCATGGGACAAAATATAATAAAAGGCAGCCCATTATATAAGAAATTATACTGTAGCTGGTCCCTTATCAAAGAATCATAAAATAAAAGAAGCACTTTATTTACGCTATCAGGCACCTCTATAGGTAAATTATAAATAAAAACCCTGTCTTTAAGCCGGACATATTTATCCGGCCTGCGAAATAACGGGATTGCCTTATCCGCAATATTATTTGCGGATTCTTGCTGGAAAACCTTATATAATGATTTTGTGGTTTTAAGCCTATTGTCAATTTTCCCTTTTATAATCCCGGCTTCTAAATCTGAATCATTAAAATTACCCATCAGGCCGGTATTCATAAAGACAAACTGCAATAAAGCTGATAAAACAAAAATATAGATATACGGTTTCTTTATAAATCTGGCCAATTTAACAGATAAAGCCTCCTTTGCGATAATTAATCCAAGGGCCGGTAAAACTGGGAGTATAAAACGGTAGGTTTTATTAGCGGATAAACTAAAAAGAATAAACGGAATAACCAACCAAAAAGAAATAAATTTATCCCTATTGCGTATATTTACCAAATAATTAAGAAAAACGGGCAAAGATAATATTAAAACTACTATCCCGATAAGGTGGCCCACCCCCTTTACGTAAAACAAATAGCCCGGGTGGTTAGGTATGTGAAATGTCTTGCCAAAATAAATCTGGAATGCATAAAAATTTGACGGCTTCAAATAAACCATGCCGGATACAACTATAAAAAATAACAGCATTATACAAAAGTTACGCATGACTATATATTTCTTGGCGCCTTCACGGTAAGAAATATAAAAATAATAAAATACCGGGGCAAAAATAAATATTATGGCGGTTTCTTTGGTTATTTGTGCAAGGCCAAAGGCGATCCCGGCTAAAATACTATACAACAATGAATTGAATTTATTGGTTTTTAAGAATACCAGGAGCGTTAAAGTAACCATTGACGCCAAGGGAAAATCCAGCATAGCTACCCGTTGATGGCTAAATATATACGGGAATAACGATACCAGGAATGCAGATAATAAACCGGTTTTGGGATCATAAGTGATTCTCCCGATACCATAAACACTAAACAACAAAATAAACAAAAATAGAGAATTGGACAGCAATATCGCCAGATTATCGCTTTTTAAATGCAGGGCATCGGACGCCCCAAAAGAAAGCGAAAGTATAAACTCATAAAAATGAGGGTGAGATTGAATATGGAAAAGGCTAGTAAAGAAGTTAAAAGCTTCCGGTATATTAAAATCAGGGTTACGGAAAAGCATCTCATACCCGTATAAACCGGTCATTATCCGTAGATGTTCGTCGTTTATTCTTCCAACCCTGCTATTGCTTAAAACCTGGTAATTTACAAAAACATGAACCAAGAAGATAATTAAGAGTAAGGCTGGATAGATACTTTTTTTCATCTTTTATTGCTGTACCGGTCTATTTAGAGAATACATTAAACTTGATATTTAGGCGGGCGGCCGGACTCAGCCAATAACTTGTTCACTTCTCTTTTTACTTCTATAATTTTTGTTTCCCTGCCGATCATAATAGCATTTATCCTGTTTAATTCCTCTACTCTTTCATTCAGTTTATCCCGCTCTTCTAACAACAGCCTTTCCGCTTCTTCTTTTTCTTGAGTTATATCTAAAACCAGGTGTAACCCGCCTACAATTTTACCGTCACCTAAAACAGGAGATGTCCCCACGCTCAGCCATCTCTTTGCCTGCGGATCAAATATAATCTTGCTCTGAGGCATTTGGCTTTGTAATGTTTTTTGATACGGGCATTCGCCAAGCGGGCCAGTCATTGCATGCATTAATTCATAACACTTCCTGCCGATAATATCTTTTTTTTCTTTTTTAATAAGAACAGCAAAAGGCTGGTTGCAATTGATAATATTACACTCAAGATCCAATAAAAAGATAGGATGGATTAAAAGGTCAAATAAGTTTGACCAAAACTTACCATAATCTATGTTCATTTTTGTTTCGGCTTGTTTTTTTTGATTATTTTAAGGAAAACATTAACTACTCTGGGGTCAAATTGCGAGCCTGAGCCTTCTTTGATTATCTTTAGGGCCTCTTCTTTGCCATAGGCTTTACGATAAGGACGATTGGATGTAAGGGCATGGAAGACATCCGCCACAGAAATAATGCGTGCTCCCATCGGTATCTCTTCACCCTTTAAACCGCTCGGATAACCCTTGCCGTCCCATCTCTCGTGATGGTAAAGAATAAAAGGTATAATGCCATGCAGAAACTGAATGGGCCGGATAATATCCACTCCGATTTGCGGGTGTTTCTTGATTTCATCAAATTCCTGCTGAGTAAGTTTAGCCTTCTTACGCAGAATAGTTTCGCTTATCCCGACTTTACCTAAATCATGCAAAATCGCGGCTTGTTTTATATTTTCTATTTCGGGCTTAGGCAAATTAAGCTCTCTGGCCATTTCAGTCGCGTAATAAACAATATGTTCGCCATGTTCGCCGGTATAATGGTCCTTAACTTCTATAGTTTTAGCAAAAGCAAATACGGCTTCAATTAAATTCTGATTTGAACGCTTGGTAAGTTTATCTATCCTCTTTTTTAATAAAGAGATATCTTCTTTTGTTTCGGCTTTAGATAATTTTACCGGGGCCTTTTTATTTTTAATATCTAAGGATGAGTAAACGTTATTGCCTCCGTACTCTTTGACTTCATTCAATATGTGCTCGGTCTTTTCAATCAGATCCATGCCCTTGACGACTTTATCTTCCGGGCAAGATGCAACAGCAATACTTACTTTAAGCTTGACGGATTGTTTCTTATCCCCGAAATTATATAAATTAATAGCATCGAGAATACGGCGTGATAAAAATAGGGCTTCGCTTCTGTCCATTCCGGCAGAAATAATAATAAACTCTTCTCCTCCAAAACGCACCACGATATCATACCGCCTGACCATCCTTTTTAATTGTTTAGCAAATTGTTTTAATACTAAATCGCCGAATTTAAACCCGTAAACATCATTTATGGATTTAAAATAGTCTATATCTAACATAATCGCCGAAAGCGAGTTACCATGCCTTCTAGCCCGGCAAAATTCTGCCTCGATAATATCGGCAAGATATAAATGATTATACAAACCGGTCTGATAATCTTTGAGTGTCAGTTCTTTTAACCTCTTATGAGATTTAACTAATTCTTTATTCGTCTTAAGGAGCTGCTCTTGAGTATTGCGGAAGTTAGTAATATTCTGGGTAGTCTCTACAATCCCTATAACATTTCCGCTATCATCTTTTATAGGCTGGCCATGTATAATCCATCTGGTATCATCTTTAAAAATCATCTCTTTAACCTGTGGCTTACCTGTATCGCGTGCTTTTACTATCGGGCAATCCACACACGGTTTCTTACTTTTATGCCACAGTTCATAACAATGTTTACCTATTAAATCCTCTGGAGCCATTTTTACGGAATCGGCGGCGGCCTTATTCGCCCAGATAATCCTCAGCTGCGGGTCCTGGTATGTAACTAATTCGGAAAGATTGGAAAGTATTAAATCTTTCTCCTTTTGTGAAATAATTAACGCCTCTTCGGTTTTTTTACGGTCACTAATATCAAAAGATACCTGCATAATTGACTTTAAGTTGCCCTTAGAATCAAAAAGCGGGTCGCCGTTAGTCAATAGATATAAATAGTTACCGTCTTTTTTCCTGAATCTATACTCGCAATTATATATCGGCTTCTTGGTCTCTTGGACTGAGTGGCAATGCGACATGATGGTTTCTATATCATCCGGATGCAGGAATGAAAAGAAATTCTTTCCGATAACATCCTTATTTTCATAACCTGTGGCTTTAAGAAAAGACTGGTTGACGTATTGATAGTTACCTTTTAAGTCGATTTCTGCCACAAAATCATGCATAGTTTTTATCAGCTCGCAATACCTCTTCTCAAGATCCAAAATAACCTCGTCAGTATGCTGGGTATCGGTTATATCCTGCCCGAAACTGATAGTGGCCTCGATATTTCCGCTTTCATTTCTTATAACATTATTATGCCAACGGATGAGCCTCTCTTCTTTATTCTTATTTAATATAATATTCTCATAATATTCGTCTAAGTCGTTTTCTCCGGAGATTATTCTTGAGAAAACAGCCTTAATTTCCTGGCGGGAATTTTCCGGGATAAAATTATCGAACCAGTTCTTACCGATAATTTCTTCTTCTTTATATCCCAGAATGTTACAGGCTTTTTGATTAACAAACTCGACTTTTTGATCTTTGTTGAGGATAATAAATAATTCTGAAGAAAGGTTTAAATAATGCAGGATATCTTTCATATGGGTTTAATATACCATAAACTATGCGTTTAAAGAAGAAAATACTTAAGACTTCATAAGAGACAAGGCTTCAGAACGCGTTTTTTCATTTTCACGGAATATTCCGCGTACTACTGAAGTAACGGTGAGCGTGCCCGGTTTTTCTACTCCCCTCATAGACATACACAAATGCTCAGCTTCTATAACCACCATACAACCCTGAGGCTTAAGTTTAGCCATGATAATCTCGGCAATTTGAGTGGTCAGGCGTTCCTGTACTTGCGGCCTCTTGGATAAAACATCAACCACACGGGCAAGTTTGCTTAACCCGGTTACCCGGCCCTTAGGTATATAGGCTACATGGGCACGGCCGATAAACGGAAGAAGATGATGCTCGCATACACTATAAACCGGGATACCTTTTAAAAGTATAATCTCGTCGTGTTTTTGCTCTAAAATAATATCGAGTTCTTTTTTCGGGTCTTTTTTTATCCCGGCAAAAATCTCTTCATACATTTCCGCAACCCTGCGCGGAGTCTCCTGAAGATCCTTCTTTTTAGGATCCTCACCTATTGCTTTAAGAATATCGCGGACAGCTTTTTCTATACGTTTCTTGTTCACTCTGCTACCCCCCTTACTTACCTATACAAAAATCGGAAAATATTTTATCCAACAAATCCTCGGAAAAACGTTTACCCAATATATCATCCAAATAGCCTAACGCATCTTTAATATCCTGGGCAATAAATTCCGGGGACAATTTATTATCCAACGAATCATAACCTTCAGCAATAAGATTTTGCGCTTTTTTTAAAGCCTGGATGTGCCGAAAATTACTCACCAAAACCGATTCCTGCTTTACCAAGTGCCCCTTATAAACTAAATTAACTATTTCCTCTTCTAAAAAACTTATGTTTTTGCTCTTTTTCGCGCAGATCTCAATCGAATACGGAAAATTTTTAACAACTTCTTTCTTTTCTATTTTTTGTTTCAGGTCGGATTTATTTATTACAGCCAATACAACCTTATCTTTCAATTTCTTGATTAACAGCCTATCCTGAGCGGATAGCTTATGGCTGCCGTCAAAAACCAGAATAATTAAATCAGCAGAAATCATATATTTCTTACTGCGCGCCACCGCTTTTTTCTCGACCAGATCACGAGGTTCGATTATCCCGGCAGTATCCACGATGCGTACCGGTATACCCTTAATATCGATTACTTCTTCGACCGTATCGCGGGTAGTCCCGGCAATAGGCGTAACTATAGAACGTTCTTGCTTTAAAATCGCATTTAAAAGCGATGACTTACCAACATTTGGTTTACCGCAGATGACTGCGTTTATACCTTCGCGCCAAATCCTGCCGGCATAAGAGCCTTCCAAAAGTTGGGCTAGTTCTTCTTTTGCTAAATAAAACTTGCCTTTTATGCTTTTTAAATCCATTGCTCCAGGGTCATCTTCCGGAAAATCAATACTTGCCTCCAGAATCGACAAAACTGATATAAGCTCCTGGCGTATTTTATTGATACGTAAAGACAGGTTTCCTTTTAACTGCTCAGTGCTCAATTTAAGAGCAGCATCGGTTTTGGAGCGGATAATATCCAAAACCGCTTCCGCTTGCGATAAATCTATCCTGCCGTTTAAAAAAGCCCTTTTCGTAAATTCTCCCGGCTCAGCCAAACGGCAGCCATTGTCCAGGACTAAATCAAGTATCCGCCTTAAAGCTATGATGCCTCCGTGAGAATTTATTTCAACCACATCCTCTTTAGTATAGCTGTTGGGCTTGCGCATAATACTTAATAATGCCTCATCTACAATACTGCCTTGTTTATCTTTCACCCAACCATAATGCAAAGTATAATTCTTGAATTCCGGGATTTTCTTATTATTTTGCGCAAAGAATAATTTATCCGCTATTTCAACTGCCTTAGGACCGCTGATTTTTATAATGCCTATGCCGCCTTCTCCGGGCGAAGTAGCAATAGCAGCAATCGTATCATCAAAAGCCAACCTATGTATCATGATTCCCTCAAGATTAATTCCCGCGCCTCTGCCACAAGGTAAAGCGATCCAGAGACTAAAATCAAATTATCCTGTTCAGATATGTCTTTTGCTTTTTCCAAAGCCTCTTTTACATTACTAAAAACCTGGGGCTTAACATCAGTTAATCCTTCTAAAAATGATAGAAGTTCTCCGGGATCTATAGAACGATTATTGCCGGCACGAGTTAATATTATTTTATTAGCCAAAGGTATAAGATAGCGGCATATTCCTTTTATATCCTTATCTTTAGACACACCTAAAACAAGAATTACCTCTTTGCCAGGAAAATAGTCGCCTATTGTATCTTTAAGCGCCCTTGCAGAATCCGCATTATGCGCTCCGTCTAAAATAATCCGGGGATTCTCCGAAATTATCTCGAATCTTCCCGGCCAAGAAGCGGATAAAAGCCCTTTTTTAAATGCATCTTCGGATATTGCTACCTTATGGTATTTCTTTAAACCTAAAAGTAGGCCTACTGCCACAGAAGCATTATCAATCTGATGCTTACCTAAAAGTTTTACTTTAAGACTATTTAATTCTCCGAGCTCTGATTTAAGGTTAAACTCTTGGTACGACAAATTGTTATTTAGTATTTGTAAATTTAAGTCTTTGCCTACGGTATATAGGCGCGCCTCTTGCTCAAAAACCACCTCCCGGATTACTTGCATTGCTTCATCGTTTTGAGCGGCTGAAACAACCAAAGAGTTTTTTTTGATAATCCCGCATTTCTCCTTGGCGATTTGGTAAAGTGTACTGCCTAATTGTTGCATATGGTCATAACTTATTGAACTTATGCTGCATATAAGCGGGTTTACTACGTTAGTCGCATCGAGCTTCCCGCCTAAACCGGTTTCTAAAACCGCGAAGTCAACTTCTTTTCTTTTAAAATACAAAAGGGCTAAAGCAGTGTAAACTTCAAAGAAAGTAAGCGGGCCGTATAAAGAAACGGCATTATATGAATCTATCTGCGGTTTTAATTCTGTGACCAATTCTTCCAGTTCTTTCTCGGGTATCATCCCAGGGAAATCGGTATCCGCAGAATCACCACAAGACAAAACCCTTATCCGCTCCCGGACGCTGGAAAAATGCGGCGAAGTATATAACCCAACCTTATAACCTGCGTCTCTAAGTACATGGGCCGTAAAAATACAAACCGAACCTTTGCCTTTAGTACCGGCGACATGGATGCATTTTAGGCTTTCCTGAGGATTACCTATGTCCTTAAGGAATTCTCTAATGCGCTCTAATTTAAGTGATTGTTTATACCGATAGTCCGTCTTCTTCTCATAATTGATAAAAGAATCGAGGTATTGTATTGTTTGCGGGTAAGGCATAAATTATTTTAGGATTAATGCTTGAAGTGGCGCATCCCCGTAAAGACCATGGAGATCCTGTATTGATCGCAAACTTGTATGACTTCTTTATCGGCGATTGAGCCACCGGGCTGAATAATGGCTTTAACACCACAGGCTGCTGCCTCTTGAATAGAATCAGGCTTCGGGAAGAAGCCATCGGAAGCCAGGCAGGAATTTACCGCCTTTTTGCCCGCCTTTCTTTTGGCAATAATTACCGAATCAACCCTGGACATTTGGCCGGCGCCTATACCTACCGTCTTAAAGTCTTTAGCTAAAATTATGGCATTCGATTTTACGTGTTTGGCAACCTTCCAGGCAAACAACAAACTCTTTAATTGTTCTTTCGTAGGTTTTGTTTTAGTAACCACTTTCATTTCGTTTTCATTTAATAGCCCGCTGTCTTTATCCTGCAATAACAACCCGCCATCTATTTTTTTAAAATCATACTTATCTTCTCCGAAAGAATCCAATTCCAAAAGCCTTAAGTTCTTTTTAGGCAAAAATAATTTTAAGGCACCCTGGCTAAATCCCGGGGCAACAACACATTCCAAAAAACCCGATTCTACCATAAACTTAGCGGTCTTCTCATCTACTTCCCTGTTTAGCCCTACTATCCCCCCAAAAGCAGAAAGCGCGTCACACTCAAAAGCATCCTGGCATGCCTGGATCAAATGCTTGTTTTCGGCAACACCGCAAGGATTATTATGTTTAACGATAACTACAACCGGATTCTTAAATTCCCTGACGATTTCCCAAATGCTGTTTAAATCCAGAATATTATTAAAAGACAATTCTTTGCCTTGGAGCTGTTTTAACCTAGCGATGCCTTGAGGGTTATTTTTCTGGATATAAAAAGCTGCGTTCTGATGCGGGTTTTCGCCGTAACGCAAATCTTTGACTTTATCAAACTCGAGTTTTAATTCCTGGGGCATTAAAGAGCCTTCTCTTTTATGGCAGGAAGATAAATAGCTGCTGATCACCGAATCATAATGTGAAGTTAATTTAAATACTTCAGCGGCCAGTTCACTGGCAGTCTTACGAGTGATACTACCGTTATTTGTTTTTAGTTCCTCGATTATTTGTTTATACTGCCTGGGATTAGACACCACAGCTACTGATGCGAAATTCTTAGCGGCAGACCGCAGCATCGAAGGCCCGCCGATATCAATGAACTCTATAGCTTCTTTTTCCGTAACCCCTTCTTTTGATATTGCGCTCTCAAAAGGGTATAAATTAACCACCACCATATCAATCAAGCCTATGCCTTGCTTTTTTATCATCTGCATATGCTCTTCATTGTCTCTTAATGCCAAAAGACCAGCGTGTATTTTAGGGTGTAAAGTTTTTACTCTTCCGTCGAGCATTTCGGGAAAACCGGTATATTCGGATACATCTTTAACTTTAATATTGTTTTCCCGTAAAAGTTTGGCTGTCCCGCCGGTAGAAAGTATCTCTACTTTTTGCGCAACCAGCTCTTTTGCCAATTCAATAACCCCGGACTTATCGGACAAACTTATTAATGCCCTGTGTATTTTTATCATTATGCCCTCTTTTATTTTTACTCTTGATTAGAAACGGCAAGCGTAGAACTACTTATTAAACCTAAAATTAGCTAAATCCGTGTCCTTCATTACGTAATCTTTTTGCTCCAGGCGAAGTTTTCCTGCCTGCTTTGCCGCAGTCTCACCGCCGGCTGAAATAAAATCATCGAAAGCGATAATCTCGGCGCGAATAAACCCTTTTTGGATATCGGAATGTATCGCCCCTGCCGCTTCCCAGGCAGTTGAGCCATTCCGGATTAGCCATGCCCGAGTATCTTTTTCTCCGGCGGTAAAAAAGCTGATATAACCGCCTTCTTTTACGGCTTTTAATAAAACCGCGTTCATATCTAAAAGTTCATCTTTCTCTACCGCGATTACCGGCCGGGTTGTAATAAGCGAATATTTAACCAGCAGGTCTTTTTCTTCTTTGGCTAAACCGGCACGAGAAATAAATTCCTCTTTTTCCAAAATTCCTTTTAATTTATTCAAAAACTGCTTTTCTTGCTCTTCGGTCGCCCGGCTAAGCCTAGTCTCCACAAACTCCAAATCTCTTAATATCAGGTCTGCACCTGAATCTTTAGTCAATAATATAGCATCTGACTCTAATAACGCATCTTCGCCGGCTAAATCTACCTGTATGTAAGTTCTTTTTTTGGCCTTAACAAACTTATCCACCTCATCCAGGCGCCCGTCCTTAACATTAACTTTTCCTAATTTCACATCACTAATACCATATGCGGATATTTTCATAATCTTATTAGACCTCTTGCTCTTCGTGTTTTTTAGTAGCTTGATATTGGTTAATAATAACAGAGGCTACCTTATGAGGAACCTGATCATAATGCGAAAAGTGCATTGTATAGGAACCACGGCCCCCGGTCAAAGACCGTAGGTCGCTGGCATAGGTAAACATCTCTGACTGCGGGACTTCAACTTTAACTATTTGTGTTTTTCCTTTTACATCCATACCCATAATCCGGCCGCGCCTTGCATTTGCATCTCCGGATATCGCGCCCAAATGCTCTTCCGGTATAACGACCTCGGCCTCCATAATAGGCTCAAGTAAAACCGGCGATGCCGCCATCATGGCTTTTCTTAATGCCATTGCCCCGGCGATTTGGAAAGCCATATCCGATGAATCCACTTCATGGTAAGAACCATCACAAAGTGTAACCCGAATATCTTCTATAGGGTATCCAGCCACTGCGCCTTCAAGGCAGGCTTGACGTACGCCTTTTTCTACCGAAGGGATATAATTCCTGGGTATTGCCCCGCCGAAAATCTTATCCACAAACTCAAAACCGCGGCCTTTTTCTAAGGGAGAAATCTCAATCCAGACATCTCCATATTGCCCCCGGCCGCCTGACTGCCTTTTGAATTTACCCTGGACCTTAGCGCTCCTGGTAATAGTCTCTTTGTAAGAAACTTTTGGCTTGCCTAATTCTACTTCCACGCTAAACCGTTTCTTCATACGGTTTACCATTATCAAAAGGTGAAGATCTCCTAATCCGGAAATAATCAATTCCTTTGTCTGCGGATCATGCGTAACTTTAAAAGTCGGATCTTCCGCGGCAAGTTTATGTAAAGCCGTAGATATTTTATCTTCATCCTGGCGCGTTTTAGGCTTGACCGATGCCGATATCGCAGCTTCCGGGAATATTATGGGGTCAAAAATAAACGGCTCTTTTTCGTCGCAAAGCGAATCTGAAGTTAGCGTATCTTTAAGTTTAGCAATAGCCACGATATCACCGCATGATGCCGAGTCTACGGATCTTTGTTCTTTACCCTGAAGTATATAAATCGGGCCGAACTTTTCTTTTACCTTTTTAGTGGCATTATAAAAGCTTGTGTTTGCTAAAAGCTGTCCGGAAAATACGCGAAGCAACGTAAGCTGTCCCACATACGGGTCGGAAATATTTTTAAAAACAAAAGCCGAGAATAGGCTGTCCTGTTTAAAAATAACTTCTTTTTTCTCTTCAGGCTTAGCAGGGTTGCTTGCCGTTATTTTTGTCCGCTCAAAAGGATTCGGTAAATACTGGATAATAATATCCAATAATTCACCCAGGCCTTTATCTAAAAGAGCAGAACCCAAAACTACCGGGAATACTTTACATTTATCTACTGCCTGGTGCAAACCTTCCTTAAGTTCTTCAGGGGATAACTTCGTACCTTCCAAATATTTCTCCAGCAATTTATCATCGCTTTCGGCGATCGCCTCGATTAAATCCGGAGATTCTGAGTCTATTATCGCAGCGCCTTTAGAAAGCCTGGATTTAATATCTGCGATCACTTTGTGGGCATCCACGCCTTCTTTATCGATTTTGTTAACAAAAATTATTCTGGGGATACCCGCTTCTTCTAAGGCTTCCCAGGCGCGTTCTGTACCAACCTCAACCCCGGAACCAGCATCGACCACAATAACCGCGCTATCTACAGCCCTTATGCCGGAAATCACTTCTCCGAAGAAATCTAAATACCCGGGAGCGTCAATAATTTGGACCCTTGCCCCTTTATAATCACAATAAAGAAAACCTGAATTGATGGAACTCTTTCTTTCGATTTCATCAAACCCGTAATCGCTTAAGGTTGTTCCATCGGCGATAGAACCTTTACGTGCGGTTGTTTTGGTAAAATAAAGCAGGCTTTCAGAAAGGGTAGTCTTGCCTGATTGGGCATGTCCTAAAAGAATAATGCTCCTTTTATTTTTGACATCCATAGCAGACTCTCCAAATTAAGGTCTAAAAAGAATGGGGGCAACTTTAGAAAATTATATAATATTACGTGGGGAGGGTCAAGAAGTAATACTATATAAAGCTATTCGAGATATGTATAAATCTTGGTCCGGTAGTTACGCAAAACATACTTTCCTTTGGCTTGAGAAAGCATGTAGTTAGGACTGACAGGAATTTTTCCGCCGCCGCCCGGAGCATCGATAACATAAGTAGGCACGGCATAACCGGAAGTATGGCCTCTTAATTTCTCCATTATATTTATCCCTGTGCTTACAGGGGTACGGAAATGCTGAGTACCCTTAACCGGGTCACACTGGTAAATATAATAAGGCCTGACCCTGATTTTTAAAAGTTCATGCATGAGCTTACGCATAATGTATGGACGGTCATTTACGCCGCTTAAAAGCACGGTCTGGCTTCCAAGAGGTATACCAGCATCAGCTAACATACCACAAGCAATCTTGGTCCGCTTAGTGATTTCCCTGGGATGATTAAAATGTATGCTCATCCAAAGAGGGGAATACTTCTTAAGCACAGAAATTAAACCTTCGGTTATACGCTGCGGCAATGTAACCGGTACGCGTGTGCCCAGTCTTAAGAATTCAACATGCGATATAGCACTTATTTTCCCAAGCAATTCATCCAAAACTTCGTCTTCCAATAAAAGCGGGTCTCCACCGGATATCAAAACATCCCGAACTTTCTTATTGCTCTTAATATACTCTATTGCCGCATCCCATCTATTCGGCGAATTATCCGCCTGCTCTTCGTGTCCGACAAGCCTTCTGCGGGTACAATGCCGGCAATACATAGCGCACTGCTCCGTAGCAAGCAAAAGTACACGGTCAGGATAACGATGAACCAAATGCGGAGCAGGAGAATCATTATCTTCACCGCAAGGATCGGTCATTTCGTATGGCCCTATTTGAAACTCCTGTTTTAACGGCACAGACTGGCGCCTTATGGGACAAGCCGGGTCATCCTGATCTATTAAAGTCGCCCAATAAGGAGTAATTGCCATGCTTAAGCGACCCTTAGCATTTTTTATCCCCTCTTCTTCCTCGGAAGTAAGTTTTATTACCTGCTCAATCTGGTCTATTTTGGTAATGCGGTTCTTTAACTGCCAGCGCCAATCCTCCCAGTCCAACGGATTAACATCTTTGTATAAAGATATCTGTTGATAATCTCTAATTCTGCGGGACTGTTTTACGGGAGCGATAATCTCTTGGGTTTGTTTCTGGTTATCGCCAAGCGTAATATTATTCATCTTTTATTTTCCTCCTCTTTGAGGCGCTGGTTACAATAGTCTCGACAATATCTTCATATTTCATCCCTGCCGCATACGCCATAATCGGAAAATTAGAATCCTTAGGGCTTAATCCCGGCAGAGGGTTGATCTCCAAGACATACGGTACTTTATTTTTATCCAGGCGGATATCGGTGCGCGATATATCACAACAGCCGATAGCCCGGTGAGTTTTAAGCGCGACTTCCTTGACTATTTTTTCACTTTCCTCGTCGAGCCTGGCAGGGCAATGAAAAGTCGGGGTCAGGCCTAATTCAGCGTTACCCTGGAATTCTTTCATGCGCCAGGAATAAAAAAACTCGCCGCTTTTCTGACAAGAGGAAAAATCAATTTCTAAAATCGGCAAAATGGAAGTTTTTCCGTTTTCCAGGATACCGACGGTTAATTCTACTCCTTCAATAAATTCTTCAACCAACACTTCTTGTTTGTAATCACCAAAAATTTCCTTTACTTTGGAATAGAGTTCTTTTTCGTTGTAAACTACATTGGATTTATTTATACCCTTAGCTGAACCTTCACAATTCGGTTTAGCAATAAGAGGGAATTTAAGCGAAGAGTCCAATTTCTCGTCGCCTTTTGTAAAAAGTTGAAACGCCGGAGTAGGTATTCCTTCGGCCTTAAGGATTTTCTTGGTTAGAGATTTATTTAAGGCCAAGGCCAAAGAAAAGGTATTTGAACCGGTATAAGGAATATTAAAATAGTCAAGCACCGCCGGGATCTCCGACTCGCGAAATTTCCCGTTTTTGCCTTCGGCAATATTAAAAACCAGGTCGACGCGGTTATTTTTAAAATACGCAAATAGATTTTCCTGGCCGCCTTCGATAAATTTTACATTATGCCCTTTTGACTTAAGGGCGCTACTTATAGCATCGATTGTTTCCTGCGAATCAAACTCCGAAAAATAATCCGCAGGCTTTGTTTCGTCTTTTTTCTTTAAATTATAAGCTATGGCGATTTCCATTTAATTTAGATTGAGCCTTTTAAGCGCACTTTTTAAAATCTTGGCTATTATATCGTCATAAGACATACCTAATTCCTTAGCCACGATCATAAAAACATCCTCGGATGACAAAGACGGTAAGGGATTAATTTCTAAAACATACGGCTTTCCGCTATCGTCAATGCGAAAATCCACCCTTCCGAAATCGCGGCATTCGATAGCTTCAAATGTCCTGATAGCCAAATCCGATATCTCTTTTTTTAACTCACTTGGGATACGGGCAGGGCAAGAATATTCCAGCCGATCGGATTTAATATGCGCGAAAGTATAAAATTTATCGTTTAATTTTGATTTCCCGTCAATCTTAATCTGCACAATAGGCATAACTTCCGGAGGGTCATTGCCGATTAAGGCAACCGTTATTTCTTCACCCTGTATAAACTCTTCCACTAATGCGGGCTGCTTATAATTATTCACGACATAATCGATCTGTTTTTTCAACTCATCTTTATTGGCAACCCGGGAAGCTTCGCTTAAGCCTTTAGAAGAGCCTTCAAAACGGGGCTTAACGATCAAAGGGTATTTAAGATGGTCGGTATTTAGCGCGGTTTCATCTATCGATTTTATCTCGAAGAATTTCGGCGTACGTATGCCCTCGGCGATAAAGATTTTCTTAGCCATAATTTTATCAAGGGATATGCCTAAACTTAACGCATCTGCCCCGACAAAAGGAATACCGGCCATTTCCAAAAGCACAGGAACCTGCGACTCCCTGTTTCTGCCGACGAGGCCTTCGGAAATATTAAAAACTATATCGACATCAAGGTTATTTATATTATCAATCAGGTGGGTAACATTACCGATTTTCTTTACCTGGAAACCGTTGTTTTTAATTGCGGCGGCAATAAGATTTATCGTATCCGGATGGTCAAATTCGGCATTTGCATCCGGAGGATCATCATCCTTGAATTTATAATCTTTCTTTAAATCGTATGTAAGCCCTACTTTTTTCATATATAAAAAAAGGCTCTTCTAAATCCAGAGCCTTAAAGTTTTACCCTCACTTTTCAATTTAACTTAATAACCTCCTTAATCTTTTCTCCTCAATCTTGTATCTATGTTTTTAAATTAACACAATATATTGTCATTGTCAAGTGGAAAGTTTATCCGGCCAATTCCACGTTCCCCCAGACGACAAAATCATCTTTAATTACGATTAAACACCCGGCAATCCCTCTTACTGAGCGCACAAAATCCAAAGCCTTAGGGAGGTCTATTTTTGAATTTACAATATTACCGGCAGCTGTTGCTACTGCATCTGCAAGAGGGGTATTTTTTGCCAAGATTACCACGCTATCAGCAGAACCGAAACTTAATGAATGGCCTATAGTTCCGGATGAAGTACAAACCCCTAAAGGAGTATCGCCGGGTTTTATTTTTAAGAAAAGTTTCCCGCTTAATTTTGATTTCCCGGCATATAGACCTATCTTAGCCCGGCGGTTTATCTTTAAATAGATGTCCCCTCCGTTTTCAATTACGATATATTTAAATCCTTTTCTTGCCAGGTCGCGGCCTAAAAATTGTGCAATCGCTCCGGCTACCGCAGCCATTGGCCCCACTCCTGCCCTTCTGGCTACTTCTGCCATCTCTTTAACTATAGGTGCTGCGGTTAATTCTACCGCTATAGGCTTAAGGCTGGTTAAAAACTTTCTGTCTTTGCTGATATAACTCTCGATTTGCCGGCGGTATAAGCGTATGCGCTCCAATAAATACTGTTTATCCGCGGGTTTATCCGTAATTACCTGCAAATCAGTTTCCTGGACTGCCACCTGAACCTGGTGTATTCCCTTCGGAAAAACCCAATGACGATAAAAACGCTTTTGGTATTTATTACTTTTCATTCAGCTTTATCCCTTCTTTTAGAAGGTCTTGCCTTAATTTTGTATAATTTTTATAGACATAAGCCTTTATCCCTAATTTTCGCGCTTCTTTAATAAGGTCAGAGCGGTCATCAGTATAAAAGGCTTCTGAAGGAAGGATACCCATACTCTTTAAAGCCTTTACATAAATTTTTGGTTCGGGCTTAATACAGCCCATTTGAAAAGAAGCAAATATATGGTCAAACGGGTTAAACAAGGAAAAATTTTCCTCGAGATAATCATAATGGAGGGTATTTATATTAGAAAGCACTGCCAAACGATATTGTTTGTTCAGCGTACCGGCCAAACGCAGGACTTTTTGATTATCCCTAGTTAAAAAGAATATTTCATTCCAAATCGGCAAAAATTCCTGGTAGGAAATTCGTAATTTCAAAAGTTTCTTTACTTCGTCAAAGAATTTTCTCGGGGGGATCTTACCTTCTTCAAATTTCTTTGTAATTTCCGAATTAAAAAATAATCCGTAGATATCTTGCGGCATTAATGAAGTCAAGCTAGCGACTTTACGTGCGGCAATAAAATGATCGAAATTAACCAAGACATTGCCTAAGTCAAATATTATTCCCTTGATTTTGACTTTTGCCATTAATTATTTTTATCTTTGCCTTTTTTAAAAAGATCCAGGAACCTGTCTTCGTATTCTTTATAAACATTCCATTTATCCAGCTCGATCTTTAGCGCCTGGGCTTTGGATAAATCTTTTTTCGCCTCAAGAAAAAGATTATCGATTTTTTCTTTGACGGATAACGGAAGTTTAGTTAATTGGTTCAAGGATTTCTTGATTTTCTCTATCTCTTCTTCTCCAATAGGCCCGGGAGAAGGCCCAAGCTTAAGATAATCCAATAGCTTGTTAATTTCTTCTTCAATAACGCGCGCCTGTTCGATTATATCGGAAAAATCTATCTTGATATTCATGATCCTGCTAAAAGCTTCAAGCACGGCGTACGCCGCTTTAGGGTTTTCTATTTGAATAGTATAAAGCGATATCTCGCCCAACAAACAAAAACCATCAAGGCCTTCTCTTTTGGCTATACCCAAAAACAATCCGTTAAGCCCGCTTATCTGGCCTTCGGATAATTGGCTCAAATTGTATTTCTTTAATTCATTATTCAATCCGACTGAAGTTGCGGCAAACCATACCGCGGGGGTATGCCCATGGTCAACAGCCTGGGGCATAGCTGCAAAAGAAATTATGGACTTTACCCTGAACTTTTTGGCGACATATAAAATTTTCTGGCAGTACTCTTCGGCTTTGGCTAAGTCTGCCTGGGCCTCACTGACAAAAATAATGAGATCGTTTTTACCGGTTTTATTTTTCCAATAATAAAATTTATTTGTCGGGGCCTGCGGCAAACTCAATATACCGTCTTTAATAATACTTTCCGCCAGATAAAAGAATTCTTTCCCGGGGATCTCAGCCAAATCCTCCGCTTTAAGCTTATCCACTAAATAGGCGGCGGCCTTAAAAGCAACTTCACCCATTCCCGGCCAAGCTACGATTAAATACGGATTTCTTAACCTCGGCCTTTTATAAAATTTAATTCCTTCCATTTGAGCACCCCATGTTTTTATTTAGCGAAACTCCGACGGAGTCGGAGTTAGAACTCCTTAAGTTTTAGTTTAGTGAAACTTAAACCTCTTTAGAAAATCCTCCAAAACTATAGCACCTTTATATAAATTATCTATTTCCAGGTATTCATTAACAGCATGGGCGCAATCATGGCATCCAAAACCCGTGGCAATTGCGGGGATTCCTTTTTCCTGGAAGAAGCTTATGACTGTTGCGCCTTCCGAACCTTTAATCGATGAACGAACGCCGTGCGTCTTTGCCGAAGACATAAAACATTTTACCAAAGGATGGTTTTCATTTATATTATATGGTTTTTGTATGCCTTCTATTTCTATTTTATATTTTAGGGCATGTTTCTTGACCGTATTTTTTATACGCCCGACTAATTCTTCAGCGTCTGTCCCGGGTAAAAACCGAAAATCCAGCTCAAACTCACACCAATCTGCCACCACATTAACCTTATCCCCCCCATGGATAGTGCCTATATTCATCGTCGGAGGATGAAGATATTTATTCATTATGTAATCAAACTTCATGCTTTTTAAATCTTGGGTGATCTTTAAAGCGGCGTCTATAGCATTTACCCCCAACCACGGGTAAGCCCCATGCGCCCTTCTACCGGCGACCTTGATTTTAATATGCAAGAGCCCTTTTTGTGCGACAATAACCTCGAATTCATCCGCATCTAAAACCAAAGCAGCTTTGGGTTTTAGGATTTTCTTCTCAAGAAGCGGGAATAGCCCGTATACCGAACCGCTTTCTTCATCTGCAGTAGCAGCAAAAATAAGTTTATAGTCAAGGCTTACGCCGTCCTCAACCAAACTATTCATAACTTCCATGGCAACGGCTAAATTAACCTTGCAATCCGTTGCTCCTACCCCGTATATCCTGCCGTTATTAACCGTTGCGGCAAACGGATCATATTTCCAACCGGTGCCGGCAGGGACCGTATCTAAATGCGGAGTAATTAAAAGCGATTCGGATTTATTTTTATACAATTCGCTTACTACATTCAGGCGGCGTTTTTTAAATTCATATATCCTGGAGTTTACCCGGAATTTTGTCAGATATTGCTTGGTAAATAACGCGATTTTATACTCATCACGGTCCGGGTTACGGGAATCAATACGTATTAAATCCTGCGCCAGTTTAATGAGCCTTTTTTTATTTATCATATAGAACCTCTGCCGTTACGATTAATGTGAACAGCTAGAACAATTATGGCTTGCACAGCCGCTACATCCGGAAGAAGAAGCGGTGGTATTCCCCGAAGAATCTTTAGAACTAAAAGCGAAACCCGATACTAATTTCCGCAGCTTATTATTTTTACTGCAATGCGGGCAGGCTATCTCATCGTTCGGATTGCGCACCAAATAATCGAATCTCTTATTACAATCTAAACATTCATATTCGTATAAAGGCATAGTTAAAAAGCATGCGATACGCCAAACCAGAAATGCGTATCTTCTTTAGGGTCATTTACTGCACGGGCTGCATCAAGCCTTATAATAATATTCTCAACCGTTCCTGCCAAATCTAAATAAAACCGTAAGCCTAAACCTAAATCTTTTTTGAAATCCCGGTCGTTAAAACTTAAAAACCAGGCTTTACCGACATCAAAAAATCCTACGGCTTGGACTTTTTTAAGAGCCACTATTCTATCACAAAAACTAAAATCCAGATTATTTTTTAAATCCAGCCGGTACTCGCCGCTAAACATAATTGCCTGCGAACCGTTAACGGTTTTATACGGATAACCCCGCAAACCATCCTGGCCGCCTAATTGAAATAAACCTTTATCTGAAGGGTAACCCAACCCGATTTTAGCCCTGGTCGCCAATTTCTGTTTCGGGCTCAAGCCAAAATACCTGATAAGTTGCGGGCTAAAACGCCAAAAATAATCCTGGCCCCCCAAAACATGTTGCGCGTTTTCTAAAACGGCATTTAATTTCCAGCCGAAATAGGGATCAGGATACGCACCGTAACGGCCGAATTTAAAATTAACACCAAAAATCGCCTCATCTTCCTGGCGATAATGTAGGTTACTTATACCTTCGAGGCTTCCGGAAGAAATTGCGCCGTTAAAATTGCGGTCGCGAAGAAAATAAAATGCAAAGTGGTCATTTTCATCTAATAAACCATAGCTTGCCGGCCAAAGGTCTTGGCGTAAATAAACTTTTAGACCCTCCTGATCCGTGCCTTCGCCTATACCCTGATAATTATAAGCTTCAATACCCAATTTGCGCATTTTATTCCCCAAATGCTTCTGCTCAAAACCCACAACGTTCTTAAACCTTTCTTCGCCAAAATTATACCCTCCGGAAATATATAAGATATTATCCTGTGGTTTCTGTAAAGATGCCTTTATCCCCCAGTCGCCGACTTGCGGTCCGGCGATAAGATTGTATGAATCTTCTTTTAAGATAGCGGGAATTTCATATACGGCAGAATATAGCGGGACCAGGCGCAAGGAAAGCTTTCTCGGCCAGTTATTATTAACGCGGTCGACATCCAATACTTTATTATCCGAGTCAATCTCAGCTGAAAATACCCTGCGCCCTGACCCTGCGCTTAAAACTTTTTCAGGCCCCCTGCCGTCCCAGCTGTATCGAGAAACTTTCCCCTGATCGTCTGTTATCTTAATATCTAACGGCATAGTTATCTGGCCTAAATTAGTTACCGTTGCATATTCGCCATCCACGTTCTTTAAAGCATAGTCACAGACCTGTTTTGTTTTAAGCCAAGAATTAAAGAAATCGTTTAAATCTTTCCCGGATTCAAAAGAAGCCAGTTCTTTCAATTTATCCGCGGAGATATTCTTAAAAGCATATTCTTTAAAATACCGCTTCATGGTCTTTGCGAAGATTTCATCTCCCAAAACACCTTTAAGCATACCGACAATTTTAGAACCTTTGCCGTAAGTTATGGAGAATATGGCGCTGGGTTCTTTAAAGCTGGAGAGCTCTCCGATAACCGGCCTGTCAATACCGTTTTTGGCAACAAAAATATACCTGTCTACCTGGGCACGCTGAAAAGAAAAATTAGGAATCAACCATTTTAAGCTTTTCGGCAAAACCATAACCTCGGCATCAGGCCCATATTTATAATTTAGGTACTCAAGGATGAAAAATGAATTCAGCCCTTCGTCGATAAACATCTCCCTGTATTCATCAGAACCAACTAAATTATAGAACCATTGGTGACCGGTTTCATGGGATACGAGAAAATCAAAATAGCGGATTAAAAAACCGGGGAGGCGGTAATTACGGGTATCGATAAGTATCAAGCCCGAAGATTGCGTACCGCCGTAGGCAAGATAACTCGGTGCAATATTAAATTCCTTGTAAGGATAACCCGTAAATTTTTCTGAGTAATAGTTTATTAACCCTGCGGCAAATTCAAGCGCCTGCTTTGCGGAATTAGAATCTCCGGGGAGATAATAAGAATTTATTTTTACCCCTTTGATTACGCTTGATTCAACGGAATAATCCGGGCTTAAACAAAGCCCGAAATCACGCAGCGGCAGCTCGGAATTGATAGTAATGGTTTTTGTACCGTTAGAATTATTTACCTCTTGCTGCTTTATGCCGCTATGCACAACTATTTCCCTGGAATCAACAGTAAGTTTTAAAGAATAATCCGAGGCATCGGAGAAATATGGCTGATGATATGGGTAAAACGGATAATTATGCCAACCTTCATTATCCAAAACTGAAAGTAATGGATACCAACGCAAGAGGCTGATAATATTATTATGCCAGCCGAATCTTCCGTAAGCATGCGGAATAATTACATCAAAAACCAGTTCGATTACGGCGTTTTCACCCGGAGCAACCTTTCTTTGTAAGTTAACTTTGAGAATACTTTCATCTGCGCCTTCTATGCCATAAGTAAGCGCTTGGCCCTCGGAAGATACAGACTTTATTACCAAATCCCCGCTTTGAAAACCTTCCGGGAAAGGATTAACTTTAAAATATGCGGCGTAGCGGCCAAGAAATCTTTTTTCGGATTCTTTATATTTGCGATGAGGATAAATATGGAAATAAGCTTCTGAGATTTCCTTATCTGATTTGTTGGTAAAGGCAAGCTTTTGATTAGCTTTTATGATATGTCTGGCGGAATCGATTTCAGCGTTTATTTCATACTTGGGCAATTCTGCGGCATAAAGAGGAGCCGAGAAAATAAGAAATACTACCAAAACTAAAGATTGTTTCATACGTTTTTTAAAGGGCATGTGTCACACCTCGGTTTAGTTTTACGGCAATAATCTTTCCCCAGCCTTACAATAAGGGCGTGATACTCATTAAACAATTTTACATTCTTTTTTAGCTTTTGCATAAACAATTTTTGCACCTGGTTATAAGGCGCATTTTCCGGGATTAAATTATGCCGGGCAAGCATTCTTTTAGTATAAGCGTCGATGACAAAAACCGGCTTATTTAAAGCATAAAGGATTATAGAATCCGCTGTTTCAGGGCCTATGCCGTTTATTAAAAGAAGGTTTTGGCGTATTTCCTCTAAACTAACCCGGGAAAGACTTTTCACATCACCTTTGTAACAACCGATAAAAAAATCCAGAAAATTTTTTAAGCGCTTTGCTTTAATATTATAATACCCGGCAGGCTTAATTAAACTCGCCAAGCGCTTATGTGAAAGTTTATGCAGGGCGCGGGCTTCAAGCAGTTTATTGCGTTTAAGGTTAGCTATAGCTTTTTCAACATTAGCCCAGTTGGTATTTTGCGTCAGGATTGCCCCGACCATTACTTCAAACGGGCTTTCCCCGGGCCACCAATATTGTGGGCCAAAAGCCAAATAAAGCTTATTATATATAGACCTAAGCACTATTTATGATTTAAGTTCCAAAGGGTTATAGTTATAATAAGCAAAAATCGTATAAGCTGTTCCGGAAACAGAGCCGGTATTCTTACCCTTGGGGGTCATCCAACCATGGCCAGTATCCACGAAATCGACGCTGGCATAAGGTAGGCAACCTTCACCCTGTCCGGAAGGAGAAGGGCTTGATATTATCATATTACTTAACTGAGCCAGATATTCATCGGCTTTTTGTTTATATACGCTGGCCTTTGAATCCATGCCCTTTGCACTATAAAAATCAGCCATGATTTTAAAAGACATGATCATTTGGGCTGTCCACTCTGATGAGACTACTCCGCCGCGGCCGACATGCGTCTGAGGAGCAAAATCAAAACCTTTTATCCTGACAGATTTTCCTTCAGGGCGGTCATAAGAAACTTCTACGCTGCAATTTTCTTCGGCAAACTCCAATATCTGTTCGGGATTCATCCCTATTTCTTCTAATTTCTTAGGGCCTATAGCAGCTATTGACCAGGCATAAGTATCAGTAGCAATAGTAGAATCGCCTTTACCGCGCTTAATCGGGACATCATCACGATTGTAAGTATTTTGGGATAGCCAGCTTAAAACCTTCTCCTTTGATTTAAGGTACTTATCATCGGATGTAATCTTATACAGCATATTCAAGAAAGAATAAGCATCCAGGTTATGTTCGGTAGAATACCAAGCGGTATTCGGCCCTCCTCTTAACCCGCCGTCTGCATCCTGCAGAGAGATTACCGCATCGGCGATTTCTCTGGCAAGTGCTAAATAACGGGTATCCTGCGTTTTTTGAGTGTACTGGACTAAAGCTATCCCCAGCCATATATTTGGGCCGCAATGCACGGTATATTCTGCAACAGAGCCATCAGTAACATAATAAGCGTTATGGAAAAGGCCGCCTTCTCTTTTGGCTTTACGCGCAAAGAAATCAAACATCTTCCTTGCTTTCTCAAAATCGCTGAAATTCACATAGGCTTGGGCGGCGAGCGACTGGTCATATATAAAGGCCCAATTAGCCATCTCGGAATCGCCTTCAAAACTAGAAATCAACCCGGTGCGTTGATTCTGGTGTACTCTTAGCCACTGATACATCTTATCAAAATTTGCCTGTGTTAAAACTAGCTTATTCTTATCCAAAAGCAAAAGCTCACCGCTAATAGTACTTTCTTTTTGTTGCAGTTTAATAAATTCTCCTTGAAGCGCGGATTTTTCTTGGGTCAGCTTTTCAATAAGGCTGTTTAACTCTGTCAGTTTTTTATTCGCCCGCATCTCTTCTAATTCTTCTTTTTCCCCAATTTTAGCTTTATCCCCTTCCAAGGTATTTAAACGGACTTCTAAAGTCTGCATTTTAAGTTGCAAATCTTCTTTTTCCTTACTCACATCCCTGATTTTTTCTTTGGCCAGAGTAGAATCCTGCAATATTTTAACCAATTGTTCAACCAAATCTTTATTGCCTTTAACTAATTTAAAATTCAGGTAGGCATTTATGCCAAAGCCCAAAGCAAAAACAAAAGCTACGGTCAATACAACCGGCGCAAACAATTTTCTTGTCCAGGCATAGTGCATAATACGTTTATTGCCAGGGGCCGGTATTTCTTCATAGTTTAATCCGATAAAAAATTTATTATTATTTTCAATATCTTCCTTAAACCAGGAAATCGTTGCTGTGGCGCAAACCGGGTCAGAGCCCAACGGGACTTCAATTTTTAAAGATACTCTCGCTTTCTTTTCGCGGATTAAACCCGACAATGCCGGTTTAAGGTTATTTATAGCAAGGCAGATGCCGCCTTTACTTATATTATTGGTAAAACCCTGGAGTTCTTCGGACAACACATCTTTAGAACCTTCCGATAAAAGCTGGAAAGAAACAGGAAACACCGAATCTAACCTTATATACTCTCTACGTTCAGCTCCAAGCGGGTCGTTTTTCATATTATTATTTTACCTCTAAAACAATTCTTTGTTTAAGTTTTCTGGCCAATTCTTCCAACGCCTTCTTAAACTCCGGGTATTCATTTTCCGGGATAACTCTTTTTTTAGCTTCTATACTTTGTACAAAAAATATTTTATTATTTTTTTGGCGATATTCAACCATAAATTTAAACCAGGGATTTTCGATTCTGATATCTTCGGGCAGATGCTTCAAAGAAAAACCTGGAGACAATTCTACGGTAACAGTATTTTCTTTGGCGTCTAAAATGGAAAAGTCAACCGGGTAGCGGCGTTTATCCTGGGCCACTGCCGAAGTATCTATACCGGCAAACTCCGGCATTATTTTTAACTTACCGGCATTAATAAAATATTCCGGGCCGTTAAAATCATACCCGAGAGTAAGATGGTTATTTAAATCTTTTAAGTTCTTTATTTCGTATTTCTCCAAACTTGCTCCAATGGAAAAACCCTGTATTCTTTCTTCTATTTGCCTACGAATTAACTCCGGCGGAGTATAAAGCAGCCAATACCTCTGGGCCTGTTCATATACACCGGATGCAAAAATAGATTTTGTAGACCATATCCGCTCATCGGATTTTATTTTCACCAGCGTATCCTGTTTAATAATATTATGCCCGGCCGGATATAGAGGTGTTGGCTGAATTTCATATTTATCTTCTTTAAATAATAACACTTTTCTATTTTGGTCATCGGCGGGGAAATCCGCAAAAAAACAGGTCTCTGCCGTAGGATCAAGGAAAATCAACTCATCCTTCAAAGAAACCGCGGCAATACAATGGTTAAAAAGCATAGAAGGGAAATCATCGCGCAAATCATGGATGGCCCGGGTAGCTATCAATACCGGCCAAGCAGGAACCCCTGCTTCTTTTAACATCGTAACTAATAATACCGCCTGGTCTTTACAATCCCCGTATTTATTCTTTAAAACTTCCCCGGCATTATGAGGCTCGTAACCTGCCTGTCCGTATTCAACTGCCACATACCTTATATTCTGTGCGCAGAAATTATATATTGCCCTAGCCTTATCCTCCGGGGAACTTTTATCTTTGGTTAACTCTCTAACCTTGTCTTTGATCGCAGTATCAACCGCCATTTTATCCTTAGCTAAAGCCCACCACCAATCATATATTTCCTGCCAACTGTTAAAAGTCGAAAATAGCATAGTGGGATTAATTTCGCTCTCTGCCGGCATTTCAGATTCTGGTATTATTTGCGGGATATTTTTAAATTCCCAAGAATAAGAAGTGGACCCGTTGACTTGTGAAATTCTTGGTTTTAGATCCGCGGAAAAATCATTATATTTTTCATTTAATAATTTGATGCTCAACCGGTAATCGCTAGGAACAATTATGCTAAAACCAGCATTAATTATCGGCTCGGAAGATTGTAGCGGATAAGCCAGGCAAAAGTTTTTCCTGTTTATAAGCTGGTTCCTGTACAGCTTAACCTTATATTCGATGGTTGAGCCTTCTGCGACTTCAGGAAATGATATAATATAGACCCTGGCATTGCTATAAAGGGGGAAATTCAAGTATTTAGAAACATCGCGCATATGCCGGCTGCCCACTTCCGCAATCGTACCGTCCGGTTTAATCGTCCGCGCGTATTCAAGCTCTATTTTTTCATAAGTAGAATCGTACTCTATCGGCGTCTCGGAAAACTCTTCTTTGCCACGCTGGTTCAATATTTTAACTATTAGATGCATAGAAACAACCTGGTTATTTTCCGATATAGTCTCGATTTTCTCTTCGCAAAAAAGGATTAATGCCCCGGCCTGCGGGTAATCTTCCTGTTTAGGGGCATTCGCCAATATTTTATACACAAAGGGGTCTTTCTCTTTTATATTTAACCCGGAGGCCTTTTTCTCGATTACTCCTATCCGGCCTAAAGCATCGGGAAGGAATTTTATGGATTTTATTTTTTTGTAAGCGCCCAGAGCCGGTTCGAATAAATTCAGTCTTTCGCTAACTAACCCCAGATAAAATAGGCATTCATCATCGGGATTATCAATTTGTTTTAAGATATTCAAGGCATCGGAAAATTCGCCTAACTTATAAAGTGATACCCCTAAAAACTTAAGTGATTCCGGAGATTTAATATTTTTAAATTCTTCGATTGCTAATTTATATTCACGATGGTCATAATAAATCTTGCCTAACTCAAATTTATAAATATCCGGCTGCTTACTTTTGCTGATAAGACGGCGGAATTCTTTGATCGAATGCTGATAATATAATTCTGATTCACGGGCAAATCCCCTAGCCTTTCGCAAATTAATATCCGAAGCACATCCGCATAATAATAAAAGTGCTATAAATAAGAAAATATTTTTTCTAAGCATTTAGGCTCCTGCTAATAAACTATATTTTTTTTGAATGAACCGGGTTAATTCCCCGGGAGAACCTCGAGAAATTTTATTATTTCCAAACTTAACTAAAGGCATAACTCCTATTAATGAATTAGTTAAGAAGGCTTCATCAGAATCTCTTAAGCTATCAGGAGAGATGCCGGCTTCAATAAATTTGATACCAGACCTTTTTGCTATATCGAATACGGCTTTACGCGTAACCCCAGATAGACAACCGGAACCCAAAAGAGGAGTTATGAGCTTTGAATTTTTGACTACAAATATATTCGAGCGTGAGCCTTCAACAAGCATCCCTTTTTTGTTAAGCATAAGCCCCTCATCAAAGCCCTTTTCTTTTGCCTCAAGATACGCAAGCTGAAACGGAAGGTAATTCAAAGATTTTACTGTTGCTAATACAGAATCCTCGTCTTTTTTTATGCTCGTAATACAAACAGAGAAACCGCTCTTGCCATCTTTTAAGAAATGGGGATTGTACTTTTTTACTGAAACCAAAATACCTGTGCCAGTGTGAGTTCTAAAGAAAATAATCTTTACCTTACAATCATCTTCTCCAATTAATCTAACTCCTCTTCTTATAGTCTTTTGTAACTCTAACCCGGAGAAATTTGGATCTATTTTAATTATTTTACAGCCATGCCTGGCCCGCTTTAAATGCTCATTAAGATAAACAATTTTACCTTTATAAGAACGCAGGGTTTCAAAAACTCCCCAGCCGTAAAATAACCCCGGCTCTAATACAGCCAAATCGACTTTATCGCCGGAAACTAATTTGCCATTAAGATAATTTATGCATTTAACCATTTATAGCCCTGAATATCCCCTCTGCTTTTACAAGCGTCTCTTGATATTCGTCTTGCGGCTGAGAATCAAAAACTATACCGCCCCCCACATTAAAATATATTTTACCACCTTTTTGTAAAATAGTCCTAATCAGTATATTAAAATCCATATTCCCGCAGAAACTTAAATAACCTAAACACCCGGTATAAACATTTCTCCGGTTCGGCTCCAATTCATCAATAATTTCCATGGCGCGTATTTTTGGACAGCCGGTAATTGACCCGCCCGGAAAACACGCATCCAATAAATCCAAGCGGTCTTTATCTTCTCGGATTCTTCCCTCTATAGTTGCGGTCGCCTGTAAAACAGTTTTATAAACTTCAAGCTCCCTTAGGCTCCTGACTTTTACTGTCCCATAATCACAAACCCGGCTTAAATCGTTTCTTTCCAAATCCACGATCATAAGCAATTCTGCTTTATCTTTGGCGCTATTCAAAAGATCCGACCTCAATGCTTTATTACTTAATTTATCATCGCCGTGTGCACGCGTACCCTTCATCGGACGAGTAGCAACCAGCCCTTTTTTTAGTTCCAAGAACCTTTCGGGTGAAGAACTTAGAATCTGAAAATTTCCTGCGTCAAAATAAGCGCTAAAACACGTAGGGCTTATATTGCGCAATCTCCGGTAGGTTTCTAACGGCGAAGATCGCGTGTCAGCCTTAAATCTCTGAGAAAGATTAACCTGATAAATATCGCCGCGGCGGATATATTCTTTAGCTTTCTTTACCGCCTTGGTATAAGCCCTGCGGCTAAAATTTGATCTTAGTCCGGATATCTTTGTGTTTTTAATAGCGCGGCATCTTATTTGACCGCTATCATTAGCCCGGCTAACCTGCGAGAGCATTTTATTAAAATTATCTTTACAAAGAGCCTCGGCTAAATATCCTTTCTTTTCCGGAAAACCGCAAGAAAATATACGTAAAGTCTTATTAAGGTTATCAATTATTAAAGCGCAATTATAGAAACCAAACAGAAAATCCGGTATCAAAAACTCGCGCCTGGACCTGTCCCGGATTTTTATATCTCCGCTTCTTAACCCGAAATCATAGGAGATATAGCCTACTGCCCCGCCTGAAAAAGGAATTGCTGTGTTTATCCGCGGCAACTTGTAAACCTCGAGAAGACTTCGCAGCTCTCCCAATGAACTATTCTTATCTGCTTTCATGACATAAAAAGGATTAGCGCCAATAATAGAATACCTCCCCAGAGAAGAATTCAGGCTGCTATCCAAAAAGAACGGCATTTTCTCATCGGAAAAACAGGAGAAAATGCCCAAAGGGCTGGATTTTAATTTATACGACTTCGATATATAATATGCCATCTAGACGAAAGGTCCGTTCTTCTTTTTTCTTTAAACAATAACCTACTAAGTAACTCCGGTTATTCTCTAGTTTTATTTCTTTGGGGATTAATTCCCGTTCGGATATGCGCCCGGTAGAAACCGAGAGGTATTTTATCATTACCTTCATTTTTTTATCCAGCGCTTCCTGTATCCGGGATATTTTCTGGTTAGCCATATCTTCAGTTGCTAAAGAAGTAACCCCGAATAAACCAAGTGCATCCTTAAAAAAAACTATCCCCCTATCCGCCAGCATCTTTTTAAATTTCTCAAATAAAGCTACGGACGTTAAAACATCCGCCAAGGCCCGATGCTTTTCATTCATTTCAACCGCTAAAGACTGGGCTACGGATTCTAGCCTATACCTGTCCAAACCGGGAAGAAGGCGCCTGGCCATAGTGAGAATATCCAAAACTTCTATATTCGCAGGTAACGAGCGGTTTAAAAGCTTTAATTCATTGGTTAAAAATCCCATATCAAAACCCGCGTTATAAGAACAAAGGCAACTCCCCTCAACAAATTCCATAAACTTGGGAAAGACTTCTGCGGGTAAAGGTGCATTTTTTAACATTTCTTCGCTAATCCTATTAACCTGGTATGCGCCTTGAGAAATACTTCGCCCGGGATTAACCAGCGATTGGAATCTGCCTACTTCTTCCTGCCCTTTCAATCGTATTGCGGCTATCTCAACTATCCTATCTCCGGATCTGGGGTCAAGCCCGGTAGTCTCGGTATCAAATACCGCAAACTCAACTTCATTTATATTGCTTTTAAGCATTTTAAATTATAACGCCCCGAACTTATCGGGCAGTTCGGCGTTCGCTATTGTGAAAGTTCTTCTAAGATTAAAACGTTTGTATATTCCTGGATTATATGCGGGTTATTCTTTAAAATATTCTGATAGGCCGTTGTTTTCAATAAAGAAGCAAGTTCTAATGCAAAATCTTTGACTTTTTTGCCTTCCGGGTCTTTTTGGATAAAAGGACAATTCGAATCTACTGCCAGGCTCACTTTTTTATTTTTCCCATGGATAAGAAAAGGATAAAGTTGGCATTCTAACGGACGGCTGCTATATATCACACACCTGTTATTGTTTTTATCTAAAAAGGAACAATAAAAATTGCCTTCTTTTTCACTATATTTAAGTGGGGTTGTTTTATTTTCGCATTTTAAGCGCAGCCGTTCATCTTCTAAAAGTTTTACCGACCACACAGAATTTTCTTCTTTAAACCTGCAGCACCCCTGACATTTCAAACATATTTCAGATGGCACAAACTGCTTTATCACTTGACGATACTCCCAAGTTTCATTTCCCTGTCCGGCCTAATTATAGTGATGCCGGTTTCATCATGCGAAGCCAAAAGCATTCCTTGGCTTTCTACCCCTCTTAAAACTGCCGGCTCTAAATTATCCACGACCACAATTTGCCTACCCACCAACTCTTCTTTAGTATACGCGTTCCTGATGCCAGCGACTATTTGTTTGGTTTTATCGCCTAAATCGATAGTCAGCACATAAAGCCTGTCAGCATTAGGATGTTCCTGGACTTCCTTGATTCTTGCTACTTTTAATTCTATTTTTTTGAAATCTTCTATCGTAGCCATTTGAGCTCCTTAATTTTTGGTTTAACGAAATCACTCTCTTTTTAAACGGAACTAATTCCTATTTTATTTGGTAATCATAAGCATCTTTGGCAATACGCGCGATAAAATTCTTGGCATTTTTTGCGGTCTTACCGTTATGCTTGGTCAAAACACATATTAGAAAATCACCCTGTTGCGTAAAAACTATCCCGGCATCATGGCAAACCCCATTTTCCAATCCTGTCTTATGAGCGACTACGGTATCAACCGGCAAGTATTTAGGAATACGGTCATGCATTTTCTGCCGCTTAAGGATCTCAAGGCACCTGGCTGATATATCTTTATTAATAACTTTACCCTGGTAAATTTTCTCCAGAATTAACGCTATATCAGAAACAGTGGTAAAATTATCCCGGCCATTTCGCCTGCCTTTAAAATCCATCATCACCCTGACTATATTCGTATTTAAAAGACCCAACCTTTTAAAACAATCGTTTAAGTAACCAAAGGTGAGTAAATCAATGAGCGTATTAGATGCGGTATTGTCGCTTTGAGTAATCATTAAATCCAATAAAGTACTTATGTTTACTTCCGTACCGGCGGGAAAACTTTCAAGGCTTCCGGATCCCGGAGCTTTATTTTTATTTTCCAATACTATTTTTGCGTTAATATCTATTTTGCCTTCCGAAGCAGCCTGAAAACAAGAAACTAAAATCGGTATCTTAACCAGGCTGGCAGAAGGAAAGGACATCTGCGGATTAATGGAAATCTGGCTTCCGGTTTCTAAATCCTTAACGATTACCCCTGCCCTACCGCGGAATCTACGGTATTGCCGCCGGACTTTCTTTTCAAGAGAAACCCAGGCACCTTTTTTCTGTTTTAAACGCGCCTCATTTTTCTTATTTATAAAAAGGCTTCGATTATTCTTAGACAACGAAAGGCAGCCGACAAAAGTGGCGGGGAAAAGAAAAGATAAAACAAAAACCGAAATCAGTATTTTATAACGCATTTAAAGGCAGCCTAATATAAAAGCCTATTTTAAATTCTTTCCTGACTTGGAGGCTTCTTGCTTTGCCTTTAATTCTTCGAGCTGATCTTTTAACCTCTCGAAATTCTTCTGGGAATCAGACTGCTGCTGGTCAAGCATCTGCTGCAACTGCGCAATCTGGCTATCCCTATCTTTTATTTCCTGGTTTAATTGTACTACCTGAGCTTCTAATTCATCCGTTCTTTTTGCTTTTTGCATAGTAGAACATCCGCTCATTAATAACGTGCTTAGAATAACCATTGCCAATACCTTGGATTTTAAAACCATTTTACCTCCTATATATAGTTGCTATACCCATTGCGTTAGCACCCGATCCTACCTAGTACCTGCCGCTATCTGATGCGGCGGTATTCCGCAATTGCGGAAATGGATCGGTGTAACGCCCATTGCGTTAAATTTTCATCGCTAAATCAAACAAAGTCCTCACCACAAATGATTTCAGAAACATGATTGCCAGAAATGCAATAATAGGAGAAATATCCAAACCAAATCTAAAACTCCATGGAATTAATCTTCGTATGGGGGATAAAATCGGCTCGGTGACATTGTGCAAAAATTGCACAATCGGATTAAATGGGTCCGGATTAACCCAGCTGATCAGCGCCCTTATAAGTATCAGCCAATAAAAAGCACTGAATAAGAAATCCGCAACTTTTGCTAAAGCAATCAGGAAATTAGATAAGACAAACATATAATGTTTGGCGGGGTCGACGAGATTTGAACTCGCGATCTTCGCCGTGACAGGGCGACGTGTTAAACCAGGCTACACCACGACCCCAATCGTGGAGGTTTAAATTCTAACCTAAAATACTTTTATTCGCAACAACTATTTTATGTGATATGCACTCCGCTCCCTGCTCGGCTTATCGCCTCGCAACGGTCGCTTGAGTGCCATTTAATTTTCCCTTGACGGGAAAATTAAATGGTGGGCGCTAGAGGACTTGAACCCCTGACCTATTGAATGTAAGTCAATTGCTCTAACCAGCTGAGCTAAGCGCCCGAATCTATTTTAATACACTGCTTCTTGAGACATGCCTTCCTGCATAGGAGGCATTCTCTGCCCGCCACTCTGGGATTGCTCTTTAGCAGCATTCCTTTGCTCTTCAGTCAACAAAACATCAAGCTTCTGACGATCATTTTCTATAAGCTCCCTGATTTTCTGCTTGGCTTCTTGCATGATCTTTTTTGCTTCCGCAGCTGAAGCTGTAAGGATATCTTTCGCTTTAGCTTGTTGATCTGCGGTCAAATTAAAACGCTTAGTAAGCATCTCTACCTGTTTCTCTACGACTTCTTCGGGATTGCGCTGTTGTTTACCCTGCTGCATCATCTGCCTTCTGGGCATGTCTTGCATTCCGCCCTCTTCCGGACTTTGAGCAAAAACCGCAGAATAAAACAAAAATAAAGAAACTGAAACAAACACAAAATATTTCATACAACCTCCGAATATTTTATACGCTAAATTTACCCAAAAGCCCCAATGTAAAAGCCATAACAAAAAGGGCTACTGTTTCAGTAATACCTAATACTACAATGTAATTCCCGAAGCCTTTGCCGGTTTCACCCATAGCATCACAGGCAGCAGCCGCGCATTTTCCCTGCCAAAGCGCTGACAAGCCAATGGCCAATCCTGCAAAAGCGCCTATACCCCAAAGATATTGTCCTTTTGAAGCGATCTCAAACATCTTATTCATTACAATCATGCCATATACTGTCTGTGTAAGAGGAGCCCCTACAAAAGCTATCAGCATAAAAGAGGCGGATTTATTCTGAGAGAAATTCTTCTTCCATGCCCCTATTGCGCTCATGCCGGCAATACCCGCTCCACAACCAGAACCAACCGCCGACAAAGCCATAGCCATGATTGCCCCTAAATCCTTAAACTGTGCCAAAACTCCTATTCCTGTATCCATGCAACCTCCTTAAGATTTTATTCCTTTAAAGGCTTATACCCAAACCCGCTCCA
>Ga0082335_1002373_pt1 | contig 35461 bp, 25 predicted proteins | sample Subgrocontami58m_FD_72375 | JGI IMG/M metagenome (GOLD analysis project Ga0082335, IMG submission 72375) | Subsurface groundwater microbial communities from S. Glens Falls, New York, USA - GMW37 contaminated, 5.8 m (SPADES assembly) (version 2) ... | reverse complement strand
GGTCGAATCGGCAGATGACGAAGTCGCGAGCGATCGCCGGCTGCACGGCGAGCAGGATGGCCAGCCCCAGATACACGTATTTCAGCAGGCCCAGCGCGTCGTCCAGCTTGCGCGGCACCTGGACCGGTTTGAGGACCACCAGTTCCTGCATCGCGCCGAGCGGACAGACGCCGCCGCAGAACGCGCGGCCGAAAAACAGCGCCACGACGAGCGGCATGAAGAATATCGCCGTGACGACCATCGGGATCTTGTAGGCGGGATCGGCGAGCGACAGCGCCACGTTCTGAATCGAGCCGATCGGACAGATGCACCCCAGGCGGTAGAACCCGAAGTACGCCAGGCACGCGACGGTCAACGTGAGCGCCCATTTTCGGCTGCGCCGAGACACGACCAGCCACACGGCGATCCCCATGGCGAAGGCGAGCAGCACGACGTCCAGCACCTCCAGCCAGTACTCGCGCGGCCGCGGCCTTTGCACGTCCGGCGTGACGTAGCCGCCGCCGATCGTTTCCTGTTGGGGGGCCACCTCGACCGGGCGCTCGTACTGCGCCGCCTGCGCGAGCGCTCTGTCCGGCGCAAACAATGCGAGCAGAACGAGGGTGGCCAGCACGGCCAGCAGGTGCCGAGGTGGAACGCTCGACGTCATCTGGCCGCCTGCTTTGCCAGCGTCGGCTCGAGCGCGTCTGTAACGGGCGCGCGTGCCAGCGCTTCCTTGGGACATGCGATGGCGATCTGGCACCGGTTGCAGCCCACGCACAGATCGTGGCGGACCTTGAGGACGATGGAGCCCAGCCCCATCGGTTCCTTGCAGCCTTTCACGCAGATCCCGCAGCCGTCGCACTTCTCCTCGTCGATGATGTATTCGTAGAAGTTATTCGCCGGATCGCCTGGATCGATGAAGCCGATCGGACGACGTTCGATCGCATCGCGCGGGCACAGCTTCTCGCTCGGCAGGCCCTTCTCGTCCACCGCGCTCTTGATGTTGTAGTAGGCGGGACAGATGTAGCACCGGCCGCACTCGCGAAAGTTGTTGATGGCCCGGACGGCCGACTGCTGGACGACGCATTCGGTCGTGCAGAGGGTGCACACCTCGACGCCCTCCTCGCCCAGCCGGCTGTTGACGCAGCGCGACGCGTCGACCTGCCAGACGACCTGTCCGTCCGCCTTCTCGATCAGGAAGCCCGCCGTGCTGCCGAACCCGAGCAGGACCGTGCCGCGGGCGACCTTGCTCAGCACGTCTCGTCTCGTCAGGCCGTCGCTCATGATGCCGCGTCTCCTTCGAAGGCGATGATTTCGAGCCTCACCGTATCGGCGACCCAGACGCGGCCGCGCCGGTCCACGGCGATGTCCATGTTCTTGCAGCTCGGGTCGAACACGTCAGTCGCGACGACCGCGATCAGATTTCCCTGGAAGTCGTAGACCTTCGCGCGCGGCTCGGCTTTTTCGGTGACGTAGATGCGGTCGAGGCCCGCGACGGCGACGTTCGTCGGGTTGCAGCAGCCCGAGAACCCCGCGGGGTCAATCCCGTTGAATCGGCCGATGTGCCCGAGCAGTCGATCGTCCGGTGTGTAGCGCTCGATGCGATGCTTGCCGGGATTGGCCGCATGGATGATGCCCTCGGCATCCACGCTGAAGTCGACGATGCCGTTCGGGATGAGGAAGCCCTGCATCCGATTGTTCTTGCCGATGTTGTTGAGGAACGTCCCGCTGGCGTCGTACCGGCGGATCGCGCGGTCCTTCGCGTCTCCCACCAGCACGTGCCCGCTGACGAAGCCGATGGCCGTGATGCGCCCGAGCCGCTCGGCGTCACGCCACGTGTTCGCCAGCGTCCCCTCGCTGTCGAAGATCTCCACCTGGCCCGCCTCTCCGACCCACACCGAACCATCGTCATCGACCGCAACGGCATAGCCAGGCCTTGACGTGGGCCAGCGCTGGCGGAGCGTCCCGTCGGCGTCGAAGACCTTCACCTCCGAATCGCCAACGGCGTACAGACGGTTTCGGGCGTCGACGACGATGCTGCGCAGCGTTCTGGCGAAGTGGTGGGGCTCTCCACCCTTGCCGCCGACGAGGTGAACCTGTCTGTACATGAGGGCCTCGCTACCTCCCGCGCACGTCGAGCGCCACCATTTTCGTCAGATCACGGACGATGAGCTTGCCGTCTGAGAGCGCCATCGGTCCCCACACATCGTGCCCGCTGAGCACCTGCGCGCTGGCCAGCTCCCTGTACGCGCTCGTGCTGGCCTCGATGAGCCGCAGCATCCCGGTCTTGCCTTCGAGCACGAAGAACATTCCGTCGGCGAGCAGGAAGCTGCCCAGCTCGAACGCGGCCTTGCCGTCGCTCGTCCACACCTGTTTGCCGTCGAGCGTCAGGCACGTGAACAGCCCTCGCTTCTTGCTGCCGACACCGAACATGTGGCCCTTGTAGACGATGGGTGTGTGGACCTCGGAGTTCCACTCGTTCGACGTCATGTCGAACACGCGCTCGACCTCGAGCCGGCTGCCGGCGGGCTGCACCCGGACCATGACGCTGCCGGCGTCGTAGCTGGCGGTCATGAAGACGCGCTGCGCGTCAACGGCGAAGGGGGACGGCGCGACGGCCACGTTGAACTTGCGCGGGTATTGCCAGAGCAGCTTGCCGTCTGCGGCCGAAACGCCCAGCGGCCCGCTCAGCGTGCCGTAGAGATACTGTTTGACGCCGCCGAGCACGGCCGGCATGACCGAGGCGTGAGAGAGAATCAGCTTTCCGGGATTCGGCGTTCGCCAGATTTCTTTCCCGGTGGCTTTGTCGAGGGCGACCATGATCGCCTCCCCGCCGGTGGCGATCACGATCCGGTCCGATTCGATCAGCGGGTTCTGCCCGTTGTACCAGGGGGGAATGATCGTCTTGTAGTCGGCGACGAGGTCACGGGTCCAGAGCGGCTTTCCGGTCTTCGCGTCCAGACAGTGCAGGCCCAGCTTCGGATCGAGCGAGAAGACGTACTTGCCGTCAACGGCGGGAACGGTGCGGCTGATCGCGTGGTTGGGGCGGATGACGCGGAATTCCTTGTAGTGCCAGATCTCCTTGCCGTCAGCCAGCGATCGGGCCCAGACGCCCCACTCGTTCTTCTTCTCGTCGTAGTCGTTGTGATAGACGCGACCGCCGAGAATCGCGGCGCCTGCGTAGCCCTGGCCGACCGGAACCGTCCACAACACCTTCGGCCCGTCGGCGGGCCACTGGCGCAGCAGGCCGGTTTCCCTGGACATGCCATCGCGGGCAGGACCGCGAAACTGCGGCCAGTCCTCCGCACCCGCGATCGCGATCGACGAGGCGACAACCACGGAGGTGAGAGTGATACACCTCAACACTCGCCGTGTGTCTACCACGTTTCGCATCCCGGCAGTCCCGGACAATTGCCAGGCACCAATGCTACACCCCAGGACGCCAGAGCGCGGCCAGATTCTGACGACAGGGCCAGCGGCGGCCAGCCAGGCATCCTTCTTGATGCATCGACCCGCGAGGGCCGGGTGGATGCGCAAAGTACGCAACGACTTCACCATCCGCCGAAAACCGGATGGCACGTTTGTATAGACGGTGGGACGAGCCGAGGAGCCTGTTCGGCGATCTGGCGGTCCTCGGGTTCGTGCTCATGCAATGCCTGGACGGCGGGTTCACGTACCTCGGGGTGCGCATCTGGGGTGCGGGCATCGAGGCAAACCCGCTCGTCAGCTCGGCCATGGCAGCCGCGGGACCGGCCGGCGGGCTGGCCGGGGCCAAGCTGGTGGCGATCGGGTTCGGCATGCTGCTGCACCTGCGCCGCGTGCACAATCTCGTGGCGCTGCTCACCGCGATCTACTTTGCCGCCGCCATCCTTCCATGGACGGCACTGTTTCTCGTGCAATAGATGAGGAACAGTAGTCGCAGGCCTGAAGGCCTGCGCTACGACTGCTTGAAGGCCTGCGATACACTGAGCGGATGCGCCCCGATCCGCTCGACTACCTCTCGCGCGAACTCGACTCGCTCAAGCAGCAGGGCCTCTACCGCCGTCTCCGCGTTCTCGAAGGCGAACAGAGCCACAAGGCGACCTTCGATCATCGCCAGGTCGTCAATCTCTCATCGAACAACTATCTCGGGTTGACGACCCACCCGAAGCTGCGGGAGCGGGCGCTCGAGGCGACGCGCACACTCGGCGTCGGCTCCGGATCGGTGCGGACCATCGCCGGCACCATGGCCATCCACATGGAGCTCGAGCGCCGGCTCGCCGTGTTCAAGCGAACGGAAGCGGTCGTGGTGTTCCAGAGCGGCTTCGCCGCGAACGCCGGAACCGTCGCCGCCGTCTTATCGAAAGACGACGTGGTCATCTCCGACGAGCTCAATCACGCGAGCATCATCGACGGCGCCCGGCTGAGCCGCGCGGCGATCAAGGTGTTCCCGCACAAGGACGTCGCCGCCGCGCGCCGGATCCTGCAGGAGCTGCCCGCCCTCCAGCGCAAGCTGCTCATCACCGACGGCGTCTTCAGCATGGACGGCGACCTCGGCGCGCTCCCGGAGCTCTGCGCGCTCGCCGAGGAATTCGGCTGCATCATGATGGTCGACGATGCGCATGCGAGCGGGGTATTCGGCAAGAACGGGCGCGGCACCGTCGATCACTTCGGCATGCACGGGCGCGTGGACATCCAGGTCGGCACGCTGTCGAAGGCCATCGGGGCGCTCGGCGGGTACGTCGCCGGCAGCCGCTCGCTCATCGAGTTCCTCTACCACCGCGCGCGGCCGTTTCTCTTTTCGACGTCGCATCCGCCGGCGGTCGCCGCGGCGTGCATCGCGGCGATCGACCTGCTCGAGCAGGAACCCGAGATCATCGACCGGCTGTGGGAGAACACGCGGTTCTTCAAGGCCGGCCTGCGGGCGCTCGGCTTCAACACGGGCGCAAGCGAGGGCCCCATCACGCCGGTCATCGCGGGCGACGGCGCGCTGGCGATGAAGCTGTCGGACCGGTTGTTCGAGGAAGGCGTGTTCGCGCAGGGCATTGCGTTCCCGACCGTGGCGCGCGACAAGGCCCGCGTCCGCACGATCGTCACCGCCACGCACACCCGGGACGAGCTGCAGTTCGCGCTCGACGTATTCGCGAAGGTTGGCCGAGAGCTCGGGATACGCTAGAAGCGTGAACCGTGAACCGACCATCTAGAACCTCGAAGCTCGCGGATTTCTTCGACAGCTACACGAAGGACCTCAAGGCCGAAGATCTGCAGCGGCTCTTCACGCGCGACGCGCGCGACGCCTACCGGTTCTTCACGAGCGGGGCGGACGCCGACGCGCTGAAGCGGCTGCGGTGGCACACGCGCGTCATCGCCGAAGTCCGCGTGCTGTTCCTCGCGTTCTCGATGAAGCTGTCGCCGGCGCGCCGCGTGGTGTTCTGCGGGTCGCTGCTGCTGGCGCTCGTCGGGCTGTTCAATCTGTTCCGCGGGTTCGGCATCATCCAGATCGCGCGCTTTCCGTTCGGGATCGGCGTGGGCGTGCCGGGGCCGCTGTTCCGCCAGGGCACGTGGCCGCTGCTCTTCGCCTTCGCGCTGATGAACCTGCTGGTCCTGCTCGAGGTGGCGGACCGCCTGTCGCTCAAGAACGACCTCGAGATCGCGCGCGACATCCAGCAGGCGATGTTGCCGAGCGGGCTGTACAGCGCGCCCGGGGTGGAAACCGTCGGCCTGAGCCGGCCGGCCAACACCGTGGGCGGCGACTTCTACGACATCCTGCCGCTCGAGGACGGCCGCCTCGTCGTGACGGTCGGCGACGTCGCCGGCAAAGGCAGCCCGGCGGCGCTGTTGATGGCCCTGCTCCTCGCGATGCTGCGCACGCTGGTCGACGAGAAGCTCGAGCCGGCGGAGCTCATCACGAGGCTCAACGTCCAGGTGTGCCGCCACGCGCCGGCCTCGCGGTTCATCACGTTGTTCTACGCGGTGTATCAGCCGGCAACCGGCGAGCTGACCTACGTGAGCGCCGGGCACATGCCGCCGCTGCTGCTGCGCAACGATGGACGCTGCGAGCGGCTCGCCGACGGGGGCATCTCGCTCGGGATGTTCGAGCACTCGACATACACCACCGGACACGCCGTGATCCAACCCGATGAGCTCGTCGCCGTCTACAGCGACGGCATCACGGAGGCCGAAAACCCGAGCGGCACACCGTTCGACGAAATCGGTCTCGAAACGGCATTGAAGGCCAACTCTCGCGGCAGCCTGTCCGCCATCGGCGCCGAGGTCGAGCGGGCCGTCGAACGGCACACCGACGCCACGCGTTTCACCGACGATCTCACGATTCTTCTTCTGCGACGCCGCCCAACGCCGATGCCGATGAGTGTCTAGAATGGGGTTTCCGGCAAAGACACTGTGGCCATGAAGGTCCGGATCGCGATCGCGCTCCTGGGGCTCGCGTTGTTCAGCGGGACCTCTGATGCCCAGGACAACGGCGTCCGTCTGCTGCTCACTCGCGTGGAGAGCGTGGTGCAGGCGGGCGACGCCGGCGCGTACTTCGCGCTGCTCACGCCAGCCGCGAGCCGGGATCGCGCGCGCGACTTCGCGACGAGCGAGCTGATGCCCGACGTCTCGCGCGCCGTCCTGCAGGAGCGCGATCGCCAGCCGCTCGCCGGCACGCTCCCCGACAACGGCTTCCGGCTGCTGGTCGACGTCTTCGCCGACTTCGGCTCGCACGCGCGGATCGCGACGTGGCGGGTCGACGTCAAGCGCACCGGCGAGCCCGGCACCGACCGTGAGTGGTCGATCGCGGACCAGGAACGGCTGTCGTCGGTCGAGAACATCTATCGTCTGTCCCTCAACTCGACCAAGGCGTTCACGGCGCACGATCTGAAGATTGCCGCCGAAGATCTCGACCTGACGCTGCCCGACGGCACGGTCTTCGTCGCGGATGTCGACCTCGGCGTCACCGCGCTCGTGCTCCTCGGAAAAGGCACGGTGAACTTCCATCCGGCCCCGGCGACCGAGCGGGGGCAGGTCAGGATCTTCTGCGGCAGCGACTCGCTCGACACCGGGTTCGACAGTATGTACATCCGGATCAACCCGGGCGATTTCGAGGCGTTCGTCGCCGCGTCCGCGCTGCAGGCGAAGGCGGTGGACCCGCGCGAGCTGCGGCGCGCGCTGGAGATCTTTCGGGAAGAATCGCAGAAATCCTTCACCATCGACCTCGGCGACCTGAGCCACGATGAGTGGTCGCTCTTGCCCGGGCCGGGCGACTTTCTGGCGGAGATGCGCACGAGGCGCTTCGACACGCTCACCTACGCGAAATCCGCCACCGAAGCCGAGGACATCACGCTGTTCGACCGCAAGCGCCACCACAACATCGCGCTCTACCCGTCGAAGGACAAGACGGCGCGGCGCGGGCGGTTCTACAACGAGGACGACCTCGTCGACTACGACGTCCTCGACTACGACGTCGACGTCGCGGTGACGCCCGACCGGCTGTGGATCGACGGCCGCGTCCGCATGCACCTGAAGGTGCGCGCGTCCCTCGTCGGCACGCTCGCGCTGCGGCTGGCCGATCCGCTCGTCGTGCAGTCGATCATCAGCTACGAACACGGCCGGTTGTTCGGCATCCGCGTCAAGAACCAGAACACCATCGTCGTCAATCTGCCGACCGCTGTCGCGCGCGACAGCGAGATGACGCTCACAATCGCATACGCCGGACGGCTGGAGCCGCAGACGCCGGATCGCGAGACGGTGACGCTCGACCAGCGAGGGGTGCTGGACGACTTGTCGATCATCGCCGCCGAACCGAGCTTTCTCTACAGCAGCCGCAGCTACTGGTATCCGCAGGCGCCGGTCAGCGACTACGCCACCGCGAAAATCCGCATCACGGTGCCTGCATCATTCGAATGCGTCGCGAGCGGCGAGCTGGCGCCTGGCTTTCCGGGGCTGCTGACCGGGACGGACGATTCGCAGAATCGCAAGGTGTACGTGTTCAGCGCCGTGCAGCCGCTCCGCTATCTCGCCTTCATCGTCAGTCGCTTCGCGCGCGCGGAGACGCTGACGATCGCGTTCCCGCCGGCGACCGCGGCGGGCACGGGTGCGCTGCCCGGCATCTCGTACCGCAGCATGAACCTGTCGGTCGAGGCCAACCCGCGCCAGGTCCAGCGCGGACACGAGCTGGCCGACCGCGCGGCGGACATCGCGAAGTTCTACGAGTCGCTGGTGGGCGACAACCCGTACTCGAGCTTCACCGTGGCGCTCATCGAGAACGACCTGCCCGGCGGACACAGCCCCGGCTATTTCGCCGCGTTCAATCAGCCGCTGCCGACCTCACAGCTCGTCTGGCGCAACGATCCGGCGGCGTTCAGCGGCTACCCGGATTTCTTCCTCGCGCACGAGCTCGCGCACCAGTGGTGGGGTCAGGCGGTTGGCTGGCGCAACTACCACGAGCAGTGGCTCAGCGAAGGCTTCGCCCAGTACTTCGCCGCGCTGTACGCGCAGCACCAGCGGGGCGACGATGCGTTCGTGGGCGTGCTGCGGCAGCTCCGTAAGTGGGGCATGAACGAGACTGACCAGGGTCCGATTTATCTGGGCTACCGGCTCGGCCACATCCGCGGCGAGAGCCGGGTGTTCCGCGCCCTGGTCTACAACAAGGGCGCCGCGGTCCTGCACATGCTCAGGCGGCTCGTGGGCGACGATGCCTTTTTTCGTGGTCTGCGCCGCTTCTACCGCGAGTCACGGTTCCACAAGGCGGGCACCGAGGACCTGCGCGCCGCGATGGAAGGGGAAACCGGCCGGCCGCTCCAACGCTTCTTCGAGCGCTGGATCTACGGCTCCACGCTTCCCCGGCTGAAGTTCACTTACCGCGTCGAAGGCTCCGAGGTCGTGCTGAAGGTCGAGCAGATCGGCGAGCTGTTCGACGTGCCCCTCACCGTCGTGCTGCAATACGCGGACAGAAGACTGGTGGAGGTACTGATTCCCGTCACCGACGCCACGGTCGAGAAGCGGGTGCCGCTCACCGGCGTGCTCCGCGGCATCGACGTCAGCAAGGACGACGGGACGATGGCGGAGATCGTCAAGAGCTGAGCGGGGTTCGGGATTCGGGATTTGGGGTTCGGGATTTGGGATTCGGGAGTCGGGATTTGGGATTCGCACGTTCCGCCGTCATCGTGCTGGTCGCGTCGGGGCGCAGGCCGAAGAGATCACGGATCGACGCGGATCGATTTCGCGTCCTCGCTGGCCTCGCGCTACGCTCTCGCAGGTGATGTGGCGCAAAGGCTTCAGCCGAGCGGCCCTCAGATCACAATGTTGATATGATCACCTTCTTATGGAGACCGTCACCCTCACAATAGACGGCCGGCAGGTGACCGTCGAAAAAGGCAAGACCGTCCTGCAGGCGGCCATCGAAAGCGGCATTTCCGTGCCGTATTACTGTTACCACCCCGGCATCGGCGTCGATGGATCCTGCCGCGTCTGCATCGTGAAGATCGAAAAGATGCCGAAGCTGCAGACGTCGTGCTCGACGACCTGCACGGAGGGCATGGTGGTCTCCACCCGGACGCCTGAGGTCGTCGCCGCGCGCGCGGGCGTGTTCGAGCTCCTGCTGGTCAATCACCCGCTCGATTGCCCGGTGTGCGACAAAGGCGGCGAGTGCCCGCTGCAGGATTTCTCCTACACGTTCGGGCCCGACGCCAGCCGGATGGACTTCCCGCGGCGCGAGTTCGACGGCAACGGCGTCAGCGCCGACGTCGACTTCGGGCCGACGCTCATGCTGAACCGCAACCGCTGCATCCTCTGCACGCGCTGCGTGCGGTTCATGCGCGAGGTGGACGCGGACGCGCAGATCAACATCATCGACCGCGGCAACGGCAGCCAGATCTCGACGTTCCAGGAAGAAGGCGTGCACTCGCTCCTCTCGGGCAACCTGATGGACGTGTGCCCGGTCGGCGCGATCACCACGCGCGACTACCGCTTCAAGTCGCGGCCGTGGGACAACCCGCTCGCGGCGGACACGATCTGCACGCAGTGCTCGAAGGGCTGCAACGTCACCGCGTGGATCAAGGCCAAGCCGGAGTGGGCGAAGGGATCGCAGCTGATTCGGTTCACGCCGCGGTTCAACCCCGACGTCAACCTCTACTGGATGTGCGACATCGGCCGGTTCGAGTACCACTGGATCGAGGGCGACGATCGCGTGCGGAAGCCGCTCGAGAAGAACGCCCACGGCGCGCATCAGCCGATCTCCTGGCACGACATGATCGCGAGGTTGCGCGACCGGCTCGCCCCCGCCGGCACGTCGAACCCGGAAGGCGTCCGCTTCCTGCTCTCGGCCCACGCCTCGCACGAAGAGCTGTTTCTGTTCCATCGCCTTACGGGCGAGCTGCTCGGCGAGTCGGGCCAGAACGCGATCAGCGTCAGCTGGCGGTATCGCGAGAAGCCTCAACCCGAACGGACGACGTTCAGGGTGCCGCCCGTCGACGCGCCGAACGTGAACGGCGCGCGGATGCTCGGGCTCGTGCCCGGCGCGGTCGGCGATCAGGTCGGCGTGGCCGACATTTCGGCGCTCCGTCAGGCGGTCGAAGCCGGCCGCGTCACGGCGCTCTATGTGTTCGACCCGGGCCCCGACGGCTCGCTCGGCGACACGCGTTGGATCGTCGAGGCGCGCACGCGCGGCGTCCTCTCGCTGCTCATCGTCCAGGGCGTGCTGATGACGAACCTGGCGCGCGCGGCCGACTTCGTGCTGCCAGGAGCATCCGCCGTCGAGAAGGAAGCGTCCTATACGAACGACCGGGGACGTCTGCAGGGCACGGCCCGCGCCATGGCGGCGCCAGGCGAGGCGATGGAGGACTGGCAGATCCTGGTTGACGTCGGGGCCGCCCTGGGCGTCGCGTTCGGTTACACCAGCGGCGCCGAGGTCCGCGCGGACATCGCCGCGCGGTTCCCCGGTGTCGAAGGGCTGCAGGGGCTGCCGTCGCTGTCCTTCAGCCGAGCGCTCGAGGCCCGGCACTGGCTCCAGGGGTCGAACCCGTCCGAGCGATGGAAATGGGATTTCATGTTTCAGGACCTGCCGCCGGTGAAAGGCTCGGTCGATCCGTCGGCGCTGCCGCTCCCGCCCGGCGCGATCGCGTTGAAGGAAGTGAAGTGACGCGGACGGGAGTCGGCCGTCGAATCCCAAAGCCCAAGGCCCGAATCCCGGCGCTGCTCCTGACGGCCGTCGCACTGGCCGCCGTCAGCGTGAGCGCACAGATCAAGCGGCCCAGCGCGGACGTGACGCCGCTCGTCGAACGTCCCGGGCTGCACGCGGGCGGCCCGGCGCGCGTGGCGGTGAAAGTGTCGCTGCCCGAAGGGCTGCACACGCAGTCCAACAAGCCGCGCGATCCGATGCTCATCCCCACGGTACTGACAATCGATGCGCCATCCGGCGTGACGGTCGATGAAGTCGTGTTTCCGCCGTCAACCGATCTCAAGCAGGCCGGGGCCGACCAGCCGCTCGCCGTGTTCGAGCAGACCTTCGCGATCGGGGTTCAGTTCTCGCTCGCCCCGACCGTCCCGGTGGGCGACCTCGTCGTCCCCGCACACCTGCGGTACCAGGCCTGCGACTCGAACCTCTGCTATCCGCCGGCGAACGCCGACCTCCAGTGGACGCTGCACGTCACCACCGCGACGACGAGCGCGGGCGGCGATCGCGATGCGGTGTTCGGGACGATCAAGTTCGGCACGGGCGAGAAGCCGGCCGCCGCAAAGGGCGCGAAGGCGGAGCCCTCCGGCGCGCCTTCGGCGCCAACTGCCACGAGCGCCCGCGCGGGCACAGCCGATCTCCTCGACGGCTTCGAGGTGCTCGGCACGACCGGCGGCTATCAGAACAGCCGCGACTTCCTGCGTTTCATCCACAACGCCGAAACCGGCGTGAAGGAGCGGGGCCTGTTCGAGGGACGCGGCCCGCTCGCCATCCTGCTGCTCGTGCTCCTCGGCGGCCTCGCGCTCAACCTCACGCCGTGCGTCCTGCCGATGATCCCGATCAACCTGGCGATCATCGGCGCCGGCGCGCAGGCCTCGTCGCGCGGGCGCGGCTTCCTGCTCGGCTCGGCGTACGGCGGCGCCATGGCGCTCGTCTACGGCGTGCTGGGGCTCATCGTCATCCTGACCGCCGGCACCTTCGGCACCATCAACTCGTCGCCCTGGTTCAACCTCGGCATCGCGATCCTCTTCGTCGTGCTCGGCCTGGCGATGTTCGACGTGTTGCTGATTGATTTCTCGAAGTACTCGGCCGGGATCGGCACCTCGTCGAGCCGCGGCAGCTTCGCGCTCGCGTTCAGCATGGGCGCAGTGGCCGCGCTGCTCGCCGGCGCGTGCGTCGCGCCCGTCGTCATTCAGGTCGTGCTGTTCTCGAGCAATCTCTACGCGACCGGCACGAAGATCGCGCTCGCGCTGCCGTTTTTCCTCGGCGTGGGGATGGCGATTCCGTGGCCGATCGCGGGCGCCGGGCTGTCAGCGCTGCCGAAACCCGGGATGTGGATGGTCCGCGTCAAGCAGGCGTTCGGCGTCTTCATCCTCGCGACCGCGGCGTACTACGGCTACGAGTCGTACTCGATCTTCGCGAATCGATGGGTCGATCCGGCGGCCGTCACGTCGAGCGTGCGGGAGCAGTTGAAGGCCGGCTGGCACGCGTCGCTCTCCGAGGGCCTCGACACCGCGCGCCGCGAGAGCAAGCCGGTGCTGATCGACATGTGGGCGACATGGTGCAAGAACTGCCTCACCATGGACAAGACCACGCTGGCCAGCAGCGACGTGCAGTCGGCGCTCGCCGGCTACGTGAAGATCAAGTATCAGGCCGAAGATCCCGACGCGCAGCCCGCCAAGGGCGTGCTGCAGAAGCTATCCGCGCCCGGCCTCCCCGCCTACGCCATCCTGCGACCGAAGAGCTGAGCGACCGGCTCCGCCGGCCTCACGAAAAAACGGATCTGGTCGCCTACGAGCGCGGCGGCACCATAGCTGGTGCCGACTGTCTCGTCGTCTGATAGCTCACGGCCATGCGCCACATACCGTCGCGCATGACCCAGATGCGGGTGACGTGCGCGGGCTTGCCGGCATACGGGTTGGCCTGCGCGATCATCACCACCGTGTCTCCGAAGTGAACGAACCGCACGGCCGGGTCGGCCGCCAGTTGCGGCGGCGCCGGGCCGATCCCGGGTGCGCTCAACTGAGCGATCCGGCCCGCCTTGGGCACCGGGTCGGTGCCGCCGGCGGAGATCAGCACGAACTCGTCGAGAAAGTGAGGCGACCAGCCCTTCGGGTCGTGGTTGGTGACCGCAGTCTCGAGCTCTCCCCACGACCTGAGGATGCCCTTTTCCGCCTCATTCTTCGGCGTGTACGGCACGCCCTTGCAAGGGTTCTCGCAGTTGTTCGTGCTGGGTCCAGGAGGCCCGGGAGGCGGCGGCGCCGCGCGCTGAGTAACCTCGTGGTAGACGAGCAGCCGCCAGCCCGCCGGCCGCTTCACCCAGATGCGGAGGATGTGCACTTTGCCGCTTGCGACCTGCACGGCCCCGACCTGGCCGTAGGTGCGTTCGCTGACCTGCGCACCGCTCTCATCGCCGAGCGGCGGCTTGGGCAGGGAGGCGAGAACTCTGGCTCTGTCGAGCGTGTCCCCCGCGGCGTTCGTCCATGCGAGTTCTGCATCGAACACCTTACCTGCTGCCGTTCGGTCCGCTTTGTCGAGCATCGCGACCAGCGCGTGGTCGGCCTGAAGCACGGCCTGATCGTCGTCGGCAGGGGCAGCCGACGCCGCGGCAAGCGGCCTGATGCCGACCGCCGTCAACACGGCGCCGCAGATGATTCCGACGGCGAATGCACTCGTCAAGATGCGTTTCATGGCACTTTCCTTTGAGTGGGAGTCCGCTGACGCGGATCTTAGACCCGCGGAGTGCCCGAGACAACAGATTCCTGGCCCCGGGCTGTCTGTCGGCACCGAGATCTTCCCTCGGTGTCGCCTACGTCGCAGCCTCTATGCTGGACCTCGGCCTTTCGCTTGTTCGGCCCTCTCCGGTTGGGGGCGGTCCTTTCGCCTGCAGGCCGGCCCGCGCTCCGAGAGCGCCCACCAGCACGAGCGCCGCCGTGGCGGTGACGAGCGATCTCGTCACGGTCCCTCAGACGAAAATGAGCACGTCCTCCTCGACATCGGCGATCTCGACCGCCGCGTCGCTGACGCTGGTCACCCGGAAGCGGTACAGCCCGCGCGGGGCCGGACCGGCGAGTCTCTCGCCGTCTTCTGCTTTGAACGTGCTGTTATGGCAGGGACAGACGTAGACCGAGTGGTCGACGGCATGCCCGATTTCCTCTTTGACTTCCGGAGGCAGCCGATTCGGATCCGACACGAAATCCACGTCGCACGCCTCGTGCGGGCAGCGCACGCAAACGGCCGTGAATCGATCCGGCTTGTTGTCGCCGGCGGAGGTTCGGACCACCATGCCGGTCACACGAATCGACTGGTTGGGCGTGGCGGCGCTCGAGAGCGTCACGCCCTCGGCCACGAACGGCCGGGCCCGCCAGGGCGTTGCCAGATCTTCCAGAGGCACGACGACCGGACGGGCCAGCGGACGAAAGCGCAGCACCAGGCCCTGGGCCCACACCCGCCGGCCGAGGCCGGCGAGCATGAGCATCAGGCCCTGGCCTAGAAAATGGCGCCGCCGGATCGACACTCAGTTACCCCGCACCCAGGCGGCAAGCGTCTGCCACTCGGGGCTGTCCTGCGACTGCCAGTGCTTGCCCCCGCCGTGCCAGTGGCTCCCGCCGGCCTCTTCCGCGAGGGGATTGGTCAGCAGCGGGCTCTTCAGCGGCTCACCCGGCACGACCAATCGCTGCACGCGCTCGAAATTGCGCCGCGACTGCTCCTCGGTGTACGTCGTGCTCCCCGGCGACAGCGGCTCGAGATACGCGTTCCCGCCGCCGCGCGAATGGCACGCCGTGCACCGCGCGTTGCCCTTCCGCGGGCTCGTCAGAATCGGCTGGACCTTGGTCCGGAATACCTCGAAGTCGAGAGGCGAGGCCGCCGCGGCCATCGTGCCCGATTGCTCGGCGATCGGCCGCGTCCAGGGCACCGGCCGACCACTATCCAATTGAACGACCATCGCCAGGATGGTCAGGAACAACGTGACTTGGCCCATACGTCCCTCCTTGCGAGCTATTGGTTGGTCGCAGGGAGCGAGGGGAGGATCGCCGTGATGTTGCGCTTCGGCACCTGCCCGACCTTGAGCCTGGTGATCTCTTTTCTCGCCGCGACATCGATGACCGACACCGTGTTGTCGTGCGCGTTCGCGATATAGAGCTTCTTGCCGTCGGGTGTGATGGTCAGCCAGTCGGGTACTTTCCCGACCTTCACTTCCCCGAGGTACTTCAGATCGGGCATCGAATACACGTAGACGGCGCTGTTGAACTTGCTCGTCGACCACAGCGTCTTGCCGTCGGGAGCGATGAGGATGCCGTGCGCCGGGGCGCCCTGGATGCCTTCGTTGTTCCGCTGCGCCGGCGGCAGGTCCGGCAGCTTGATTCTTCCGACTTCCCGCCTCGCCGCCCAGTCGACGATGGCAAAGCCGTGGAGGTTGGTGATCTGCGCGAACATCCGCTTGGTGGAACCGTCGGGGTTCACCTCGAAGCAGATCGGGCGCACGCCGCCCTCGAAGTGAATCGACCACACCGGCAGTTCGGTCTCGGTATCGATCACCGTGGCCACCGAGCCGCCTGTCGAGCCCGCCACCACGTTCTTGCTGTCGGGCGTGATGAACGTGTTGTGCACGCCGCCCAGGATCCTGATGAATTTGACCTTCTCCTGAGAGACCGTGTCGATCACGTCCACGCCACCCTGCGCGCCGGTGATGGCGACATACACCCGCCGGCCGTCCTTGCGGATCGCCAGGTTGTTCGGACCGCCGGTGAGCGGGATTCTCTTCGTGATCTTCAGCGTCCTGGTGTCGACGACATCCAGCGTGGCGAGCGACTCGTTGGAGAGGTACAGGCGGCTGCCATCCGGCGCGGCGGCGGCCCCGTGGATCACTTCCGCATCCGGAATCTCGGCCACAATCTTGTCGGTCACCGGATCGATGAGCGACACGCTGTCGCCGGCCGAGTTGGTCTGGACGATGAAGGCTTTGCCCGTTTGCGCGGTCAGGGGCAGCGCGAACCACACCACCGATGCGACGACGCCGATCCCGAGGGCCACCGAGTGACGATGGGCCGTGCGAGTGAAAGAGCAGACCATGGCTGTCGAGCCTCCCTTAATCTCATTCCCTAGAATCCGAACCGCGCGCCGATCTGGAACTGCCTCGGGAACCCGCCGCCCGCAAGCGACGTCGGGACGAGGAACGTCCCGAGCCGCTGGTCCCCGGACGGATTCGCGAAGTTCGCCTCGTTCGTGAGGTTGAACACTTCGAAGAACAGGTCGATCGATCGTCCCTGCCCCGGCCCGATCCGGTAGCCGGCCCGCAGGTCGATCTGCATGCTGCCCGGCCCGCGCGCGCCGTTGCGGCCCCCGGCGTTCTCGACGGTGATGGCGTTCACGCCCTTGCCGCTGTAGGTGCCGGCCGCGATCGGATCGACCGCGACGTTGTTTCTGTTCACGTCGACGTTGCTGTTGTGGATCGTGAAGGCCGTTCCGCTGTTGAACCGGCCGACCGCCCCGCCCGTGAGCCCGCGTACCCAGGGCACCTCGAACCGCCCGCTCAACGTCACCGCGTGCCGCCGGTCGGCGTTGGTCGGGCCTTCGTTCTGGTCCAGGTTCCGCTGGTCGAGCACCTGGAAATCGTTGGTTGCCGTGGGTATGCCGCTGGTGTTGCCACGGCCGTGTCCGAGGGCGTAGGAGAAGCGCGCCCCCCAGAAATCGGAGAAGCGTTTTTCGATCGCCAGGTTGAGACCGTCGTACCGGGTTTTGGCGATGTACTCGACGATCCAGAGGTCGCTCGAGAAGTTCGAAAGTCCGAGCTGGGTCGCGACACCTCTGAAATCCACGCGCGTGACGGGCGCCGTGCGGCCCGTGGTCTGCTTGATCGCAGGATTCAGGTTATAGCGCAAGGGCTGATTGCGGTTGTCGATGTGCATGTAGTCGGCCGCCAACGACAACTGGCGACCGATCTGGCGCTCGTAGCCGATCGACGCCTGCTGCTGCACGGGAAGAATCCGGTCCGGCGTGTCCAGCCAGACCGCGCCCGTGTTCCTGGCGAGCGTCCCCTGCGGGATGAGCTGGTTGATCAGGGTCCGGTTGAGCGTGGGCCCGTTGACGAGCAACGGATCGGTCGGCAACTGCCCGCGGCTCGGGCCCGGATCGGCCTGCGCGGTCGGGAACTGGGCCTGGAACGAATTCGTGAAGACGCGGTTCAGCGAGTAGTTCTCGAAGCGGTCGATCCACTGCTTCTCGTAGAAGATTCCGTAGCCGCCCCGGATGACCGACGTCGGGCTCAGGCTGTAGGCGAGCCCCACGCGCGGCTGGAAGTTGTTCTTGTCCACCGGGTACGCGTTGGGATCGCTGAAGAAGGGATTCCACAGTTCCCTGAGCGGCGAGACGTGGACGTCATAGCGAAGGCCCAGGCTCAGCGTGAGGTGCTGGGTCATCTGCCACTTGTCCTGCAGGTAGAGCCCGAGCGAATGTGTTCTCGAGAGCAGCTTGACCATCTGCGGCACGCGGATCGTCAGCCGTTCCGGATAGGTGGACGGATCGGCGGCGTTGAACACCCGGTCCGATGTGAACTGGAACGCGCCGTTCATGAAGCGCTGATCCTCGCGGTAGTGCTCGCCCAGCTGATATTGCGCGCCGAATTTCAGATAGTGGCTGCCGCCGGCGCCGGTGATGAACCAGCTGAAGGTCTCGTCCATCCCATACACGTTCATGTTGCGGTAGTCCGCGTAGTTGGTGTCGGCCTGATCGATGAAGCTCAGGAACTGCAGCGTGGGCGGCGCCTGCGTCCAGTCTCCGGTCTCCTGGTAGAGCGGCTGCCCCCGCTTCGGCTTCTCGTGCACGAGCGACGCGCGCAGCGTGTTCAGCCTGGTTCCGCCAGCGACCCAGTTGTAGGTCGTGACGAACATCCAGTCGTTGTCCTTCTCGATGCTCAACGTGTCGGCCGTACCGTTGCCGACCACCTGGTTGTAGTTCGGCTGGTGGTCCCACAGAAAGCGCACGAAATAGTTATGGCTGGAATTCAGCTGATGGTCGGCGCGCCCCATGTAATTCCAGGAGTCGGTTTTCTGCGCGACCGTGAAGCTCCGATCCGGCCGCGTCGGGTAGACCTGGCTCCGGCCCTCGGCGCGGTCCTGACGTTCGAAGCTGGCGAAGAAGTGCATCTTGTCGCGGACGATCGGCCCGCCGATCGTGCCGCCCCATTGCTTCTTGGTCGTATCGGGCTTGTCGAGATTCTGCTGCTCGACGAGGAAGTCCTTCGCGGTCATCGAGGCGTCGGTGAAGTACCCGAACGCACTCCCGTGCCAGAGGTTGGTGCCCTGCTTGCTCACGGCGTTGACGACGCCGGCGGTGGCCGCGCCGTACTCGGCATCGAACTGGTTCGTGACGACCTGGAATTCCTGGATCGATTCGAGCGGCGGCCGCGCCTGCGCGCCCGCGCTGCCCCCGCGCAGGTCGTCGTTGTTGCTCCCGCCGTCCATCAGGTACACCACGCCGGTCGCCGCCTGGCCGTTGATGGTCACGCTGTCGGAGGAAGAATCGGCCGCCGCGTTGTAGACCACGCCGGGCAGAAGCGCCACCATCGCGGTGAAGTTGCGCGAGCCCGACGGCAGATTCGTCAGGTCACCGGAGCCGACGCTCCCGCCGACCTGCGCGGTCGTGAGGTCGACCTGCGGAGCTTCAGCTGTCACCGTGACGCTCTCTTCCACTGCGCCAACCCGGAGCGCCAGGTCCACCTGGAGCGTCGCGCCAACCCTCAGGAGCAGATCTTCCTGCGTGAGGCGGCTGAAGCCCGCGAGCTGCGCCATGATGCGGTAGGGCCCGGGCACGAGACCGGGAACCAGATACGTCCCGTCGCCGCCGGACGTCGTCTCGCGGACCGTTCCGGTCTCCTGGTGGGTCACGACGATCGACACCCCCGGGAGCACGCCTTTCTGTTCATCGGTGATCCGGCCGCGAATGGCCGAACCGCCTTGCTGCGCTTCCGCTGCCGCAGCGAACGAACACACCACGAGCAGTCCCAGGATCGTCACATATCGACGCATGAGAGTCCTCCCTTTTGGCTGTCCGATTTGGCACCCTTATACACCAAAGCCCTCCATGCGCGGCCAGATCTTTTCGTCAACGGGCGCCAGCCGCGCAGGGTCATGCTACGATCCGCTCGTTGGTCGAGCACGGGTGCGCCAGCTCGTCCGGAGGAAAGCATGCGCGTGTCGCGGTATCGCATCGCCACAGGGGCGGCGGCGTGCCTTGCCCTCGTCCTCTCAACCATCCTCGCGGCCACCGGCGCCGCGCAACGCGCCGAGAGCCAGGTCCCGATCGACGCTGACGACATTGGCGGGATCGTCGCCGGCCCGAACGGGCCCGAGGCCGGCGTGTGGGTGATCGCCGAAACGCGGGATCTGCCGGTGAGGTTCATCAAGATGGTCGTCACCGACGACCGCGGGCGATATGTCGTGCCCGACCTGCCCAACGCGAAGTACTCGGTCTGGGCGCGAGGATACGGCCTGGTGGACAGCGCCAAGGTCGCGGCCCAGCCGGGGCAGCACGTGACGATCGCGGCGACGAGGGCGCCCACCCCCGCCGCGGCGGCGCAGTACTACCCGGCCATCTACTGGTACTCGATGCTGCGCATCCCTGCCGCCGAGGAGTTCGGACGCCATTCGGGCATCGCCGCCAACGTGACGCAGACGCGCTGGCTCGACGGCATGAAGAGCAACGGCTGCGTCGGCTGCCATCAGCTCGGGCAGCTCTCCACGCGCACCATTCCCGCGGCCTTCGGCACCTTCGACACGTCGGCACAGGCGTGGCGGCGGCGCGTGCAGGCGGGCCAGGCGGGGCAGATGATGCTGGGCGCGCTCAACGGGCTCGGTCCGCTCTCGTTCCAGCTCTTCGGCGACTGGACGGATCGCGTCGCTCGAGGCGAGCTGCCGCAGGCAAAGCCCGAGCGTCCACAAGGCGCGGAACGCAACATCGTCGTCACGCTGCGGGACTGGATGACGGAGAAGCAGTATCTGCACGATCTGATCGCCAGCGATCGGCGGAACCCGACCGTCAACGCCTACGGCCCGCTCTATGGGTCACCCGAATACAGTTCGGACGTTATTCCGATTCTCGATCCGGTGAAGAACGTCGCGACGACGTTCAAGGCGCCGGTGCGCGATGCCGCCATGCCGTTCAGCCTGGGCCCCGGCCACGCGGCGGCGCTGGATCCGCTGCAGCCGTCGGCGTACTGGGGCAGCGAGCGCATCTGGGACACGCGCGTCAACAACCACAACTCGATGTTCGATCGGCACGGGCGGCTCTGGCTCGCCGCGGCCGTGCGCGGCCCCGACAACCCGGCGTTCTGCAAAGCGGGTTCGGATCATCGGTCGGCGCGCCTTTTCCCCCTGGACCGGGCGAACCGCCACCTGGCCGTCTTCGAGCCGAAGACGCAGAAGTACACGTTCGTCGACACCTGCTTCGTCACGCATCACCTGCAGTTCGGCTACGACAAGGACGACACCCTCTGGACGAGCGGCGGCGGGCCGGTGGTCGGCTGGCTGAACATGCGGATGTTCGACGAGACCGGCGATGCGGCACAGTCGCAGGGCTGGACAGCGCTCGTGCTCGATACCAACGGCAACGGCACGCGTGACGCGTCCTCGGAACCGAACGAGCCGCTCGATCCCGCGAAAGACCGGCGCATCAACGCCGGCCTCTACGCGGTGATGCCGAGCCCGGTGGACGGATCGGTGTGGGGCTCGTTCCGTGGCGCCACCAGCGGTGTGGTGCGGCTGGCACCGGGAGCGAGTCCACCGCAGACCGCGATCGCCGAGGTGTACAACGTGCCGCTCCCCGGCTTCGGCGTCCGGGGCGCGGACATCGACTCGAAGGGCGTGGTGTGGGTCTCGCTCTCGAGCGGTCACCTTGGCAGCTTCGATCGGCGCAAGTGCAAGGGCCCGTTGAACGGGCCGAAGGCCACCGGCGATCACTGCGCCGAAGGCTGGAGCTTCCACACGTATCCGGGTCCGGGCTTCCAGGGCATCGGCGACAACAGCGCCGAGTCCAGCTATTACACCTGGGTCGATCAGCACAACACGTTCGGACTGGGCAACGACGTGCCGATGTCCACGGGCAATCTCAACGACGGGCTGATTGCCTTCAAGGACGGCCGGATGATCGTGTTGCGCGTGCCGTATCCGATGGGCTTCTATGCCAAGGGGTTTGACGGACGGATCGACGATCCCGCGGCCGGCTGGAAGGGGCGAGGACTCTGGGCGGCCAACGGCGACCGCACGCCGTGGCTGATCGAAGGCGGGAAAGGTTCCCGGCCCCTCGCGGCACACTTTCAGCTGCGACCGGACCCGCTGGCGAAATAGCGGACGGGTTCTGGCTCGTTCAGCCGACCGCGTGTCGCTTGATGAACGCCTGGATCGCCGCTTCATCCACCGCAGTGAACACGAGTCCGACACGGTACTGGAACGGCCGACCCTTTGAAGGCTTTTCGCGCCGGGCCCACAACAGCCTCCCCTGACAGAAGCAGGGCGTCTCCTCCGACGGCAGCGTCACGGTCACGGTGAGTCCCACTTCCGGTGAGGTCGCAAGGATCGCCTGAGCGCCTGTGACCGAGAGATCGACGAGCACGCCTGCCTCGCGGCCAATGTGGACTTTCGTTCTCGCAGGGAATTCGTAACGCCTGGCTCGCTGTTCGGCTTGATCCGACGGCGGCGACGCCGTTGTGTCGAGCGCCGACGCGAGATCCACCTCTCGATCATGAGGCTCTCGATCGCGCTCGAGGAGCTGCAGCTTGAGGACGCGAATCTGTTCGGTCGCCGACTCGAGCCGCCGGGCCATCTCGGCATCGGGCTGGGTCGTCGTCTGCCGCACCGCGTCCAACTCGGTGACCAGCGCGTCGCGCTCGCGGATGGCCGCTTCAGCTCGCGCCTCCGCTTCCTCCCAAGCCTTCACCTTACGCATTCGCTTGGCTTCGATCGCCGCGAGTCGCACTTCAACCGTATCCCACATCCCCTGAACCGACTTCTTCGCCGACTCCAGCCGTGCGGCCAGCTCGTCGCGCTCCGCGCTCGCCTTCTCGGCACGAGCCTCGGCGTCCTTCCAGTTCCGCTCGGCATTCGCCCGCTCGGCGTCGATGGCCGCCGCTCGCATTTCCGCCGCGGCCTGCTCAGCTGCGACTTCCTGCCGCGCGGCTTCCAGCGCCGCGGCCTGCGCGGTACGTTCCCTGACCGTTTCGGAGGCGCGCTCGAGGGCCGCGCGGTATTGGCGATCGAGCTCCGCGCATCGTTGTTCAAGCGTGTCGACTGCCGCACGGTGGACGACGGCATCGGCCGCGTGCGTGTCGGCCGCGCGTCGAGTGGCCGCCAGCTCGCCCCCAAGTGCGGCGAGTGCCTGGGACGCCTGCGCCACCGCGTCACGCTGCCGCGCCAGCTCGGAGTCGAGCGCGGCGCTGCGTTCACGCTCGTTTCGAAGCGCCTGCTCCAGTTCTGCCGCCTGACGACGAGGCGCAACGCCGGCCTCGAGCGCGTCCTGCACGGCTGCCCGCGCCCGCTCGAGCTCTCGAACGGCCTCAACGCCGGCCGCGCGTTCCTGTTCGAGCGCTTTCCGGACGCGATCGAATTCCTGCCGTGACCGCGCGGCCACGTCGCGTTCGGCGTCGAGCGCCGTCCGTGCCTGTTCGAGCTCGAGCCGCAGTGCCTCGGTGAGCGCGCGCTCCGCTTCGAGCGAGCGCTGCACCGTGGATGCGGCGACGGCTGCGTGTTCCTGCGCGTGCAGCTGAGCTTCGAGAGACGCACGCGCGGTGGCCGACTCGGCTTCCGCGGTGGCGACGCGCGCCAGATCGAGGACGAGATCCTCCAGAGACGTACGCGGATCCGGGTGAGCCAGGGCCGCCTCGAGCGCGGAAAGACGTGCGTCGAGCTCCGCATGCAGCGCGTCGAGCTCGCGCCGGGCGTTTGCAGCGAGGTACTGTCTGACCGTCTCTGGCGAAAGGTCAGCTGCTGGTGGAGCGCGGTGATCGCTCGTCGCCATGGAGGCGAAACCAATTATAGTTGGCGTCTGTGGCGGCGCACGAAAAGGCGTCGGACCGGGACGCCAATCTGATCGCGGCGGCGCAAGCGGCGGCCAGTTGGGCCCGCGCGCGGCGCGCGACGTGGACGGATGCACCGCTGGAGGTTGTCGCGACCGCATCGGTCATCCCGACTCCGGAAGCCGGCATCGATCCGACGCCTGCAACCGCGCCATCGCCGGCTCCCGTAGTATTCGCTCCGAGCCGCAGCCAGCCATCTGCTGCTGCTCGAGTCGCGACGTCGGTGCGTTCCTTTGGACCACCGATCGTCGGATGGCTGGCGCGCGGAGCCGTTGCCGTGGCCTTGGGAGCGGCCGCGTTCGTGGGCGTACGGTACTTGCTGAGAACGGTGCCAACCTGGACGATTCGGACTGCGGTCGTCGAGCCGACCGACGTTCGGCCATCCGCGGCCGGACGGAGGGCGACTGGGGGGCTGCACGTGAGCTCGACGCCGGCGGGCGCGAAGGTGGTCGTCGATGCCAGGGCGCGCGGCGTCACACCGCTGACGCTCACCGATCTGACCCCTGGCCGTCACGAGGTCGTGCTCGAGAGCGACGCAGGCACCGTCCGTCGTACCGTGAGGATCGCCGCCAACGAAACCGCGGAGGTTGACGAGTCGATTTTCTCGGGCTGGCTGGTCGTGTATGCGCCGTTCGAAGTCGTCATCGTCGAGGGCGGACGCGTGCTGGAGCCCGACGGGCGCAATCAGATCATGCTGCCGCCTGGGACCCACGAGCTGCGGCTGGCGAACCGTGCCCTCGCGTACGAGGCGGTGCAGCGAGTTGAGGTCAAGCCGGGCGAAGGAACAACCTTGCGATTGACGCCGCCGTCGTCAACACTCACGGTGATGGCGTCGGAAGCGGCCGACGTGTGGCTCGACGGCGCGCGCGTCGGCGCGACACCGTTGAACGCCGCGCCGGTCCCGCTCGGCACGCACGAAGTCGTCGTCAGGCGCGAAGCGGGAGGCGAGCGCCGGTTCACGGTCACGATCGGCACAAACCCATTCACGCTGGACGTCGACTTCCGCTGATTGAATGATGGTCGTGAAACCTGGAAACCGGCTGGGAGGCAGGGAGTCGAACCCCGATACCGTGCGCAAGGTGAATCTCCCCACGTCCGCGCTCGAACGCGAGCTCGACGAGCAGATCTCGGGCGAGGTCCGTTTCGACCGCGTCTCGCGCGCGCTGTACTCCACCGACGCGAGCGTCTACCAGATTGAACCGCTCGGGGTCGTCGTGCCCCGCTCGGCCGACGATGTGGTCCGCGCCGTGACGATCGCGCGTCGCCATGGCGTGTCGATTACGGCGCGCGGCGGCGGCACGTCGCAAGCGGGTCAGGCGATCGGCTCGGGTCTTCAGCTCGACACGTCGAAGTATTTCAACCGCGTCCTCGAGGTCAACGTCGCCGAGCGCTGGGCGTGGATCGAACCTGGCGTCGTGCTCGACGAGCTGAACGCGCAGCTCCGTCCGCATGGCCTGCGCTTCGCGCCGGACATCTCGACGGCGAGCCGCGCCACCGTCGGCGGCATGATCGCCAACAACTCCAGCGGCGCGCGGTCGGTGCTCTACGGCAAGACGATCGACCACGTGCTCGAGCAGCGGGTCGTGCTGGCCGACGGATCGATCGCGCATTTCCGGCCGCTCGGATCCGCGGAGCTCGAGGCGGCCTGCGCCGGCGACAGTCTCGAAGCCTCCTGCTACCGGACCGTGCGCCAGCTCGCGGGCGCCTGCAAGGACGAGATCGACCGCCGCTTCCCGAAAGTGCTGCGGCGCGTCGGCGGCTACAACCTCGACGAGTTCGTCGATGCGCCCACGCCGGCCCGGCCGTTCAATCTCGCGAAGCTCGTCGTCGGCTCGGAGGGGACGCTCGCGCTCGTGCTCGCGGCCAAGATCAACCTCGTGCCGCTGCCCGCGGCGAAGGCGGTGCTCACCGTCGAGTTCGACGAGTTGCTCGACGCGCTCGCGGCCACGCCGCTCGTGCTACGCCACGGGCCGTCGGCGGTCGAGGTGATGGACCGGTTCATTCTCGACCACGCGCGCGAGAGCCCCGTGCTCGATGCGCTGCGGCGCAGCATCCTGCAGACCGAGCCGGGCGCGCTGTTGTGCGTCGAATTCTACGGCGACCGCCCCGAGGATCTGCCGCCGAGGCTCGAGGCGCTCGAGCGCGAGCTCGCCGCGTCCGGTTTTCGCTGCTGCTGGCGTCGCGCGGTGACAGCCGCGGACCAGGCGCGCATCTGGAGCTTCCGCGAAGCGTCGCTCGGCCTGTCGATGGCCATGAAGGGCGACGACAAGTCGCTCTCCTTCGTCGAGGACACGGCCGTCGCGCCCGAGAAGCTCCGCGACTACATCGAACGGTTTCTGCAGATCGTCCGCGGACATGGCACGGTCGCGGGCGTCTACGCGCACGCGTCGGTCGGCTGCCTGCACGTGCGCCCGGTGGTGAACCTCAAGACCGCCGAGGGCGTGCAGCGCTTCGAGGCCATCGCCGGCGACATCGCAGACCTCGTGCTCGAGTTCGGCGGCGCGCTCTCCGGCGAGCACGGCGACGGCCTCGTGCGCGGACCGTTCACCGAGAAGATGTTCGGGCCGATCCTGTACGACGCGTTTCGAACGGTGAAGAAGACATTCGATCCACACGGCCTGTTCAACCCCGGCAAGATCGTCGACACGCCGCCGCTGACGGCGAACCTGCGCTACGGCGCCGGCTACATCACGCCGGACCCGCCCACCTTTTTCGACTACGCCGAGCACGGCGGCCTGGGGCGCGCGGTCGAGATGTGCAGCGGTCTCGGCGCGTGCCGGAAAACGCTCGAGGGGACGATGTGCCCCTCCTACATGGCGACGCGTGACGAACAGCACTCCACGCGCGGACGCGCGAACACGCTCCGGCTCGCGATGGCCGGACGGCTGGGCGAGTCGGGCCTCGGCGACCACGACGTGCGCGACGTCCTCGACCTCTGCCTCGAATGCCGTGCGTGCAAGGCCGAGTGCCCGGTCGGCGTCGACGTCGCGCGGTTCAAGAGCGAGTTTCTCGCTCTCTACTGGCGCCGGCACGGCACGCCGCTCCCGACGCGCGCCATCGGCCACCTCCGCGCGCTCTCGCGATGGGCCAGCCGCGTCGCGCCGATCGCGAACGCGGCCGCGCAGAGCGGCCTCGGCCGCTGGATCAACGAGCAGGTGCTCGGCATCGATCGCCGGCGCACGCCGCCCGCCTTCGCGCGCCACACGTTCGCCAGGCGGTTCGCTGCCCTCAGCCCCAAGCCCTCAGCCCTGACGCGCGTCGTTCTCTTCAACGATACCTTCACCAACTACAACCATCCCGAGATCGGCATCGCCGCCGCGGACGTGCTGGACGCCGCGGGAATCGGCGTGCGGCTGGCGCCGCACGGGTGCTGCGGGCGGCCGCTGATCTCGCAGGGGTTGCTGGATGACGCGCGGGCAGCGGCGCAGGTGAACGCCGACGCGCTCTTCGAGGCAGCCTCGCGCGGCGAGCGCATCGTGTTTCTCGAACCGAGCTGTCTGTCGGCTGTTCGCGAGGACGCGCCGGCCCTCCTCCGCGGCGAAGCCCAGCGGAGAGCGCGGATCGTCGGCGATGCGTGCGTGCTCTTCGAAGACTTGGTCGAGCAGGAATGGCGGGCCGGACGCGTTCACCTCGACCTGAAGCCCGGCCCCTCCGCGGTGCTGCTGCACGGGCACTGTCATCAGAAGGCGATGGGCCTGCTGCCGTCGGCGCGCGCGCTGCTCTCGCGCATTCCCTCGTGCACGGTGACCGATCTCGAGGCGGGCTGCTGCGGAATGGCCGGCTCGTTCGGCTACGCGCGGGAGCACTACGACGTGTCCCGGCAGATCGGCGAGCGGAAACTGCTGCCGGCCGCCCGTGCGATGGCACCCGGCGCGGTGCTCGTCGCACCGGGCACTTCGTGCCGGGAACAGGTGAAGCACTTCACCGGCGTCACCGCCGTGCATCCGGCGCAGCTGCTGCAGTCTCTGCTACGACGTTAAACGCAGAACCCGCAGAGATCGCAGAGCTTTTTCTTCTCTGCGTGTTCCGCGGTCTCTGCGTTGATCGTCGTCAGTAGCGCCGTTCGCCCGGCCGGCGATCCGAGCCGAGCGCCTCCATCCAGGCCGGATACTCCGGCGTCAGCTTGCTGGCCTCGTCGAGCGCCTTCATCTCGTCCGCGGACAACGTCACGTCGATCGACTTCAGGTTGTCGTCGAGCTGCGACATCTTTCTCGCGCCGATGATCACGCTGGTGACGGCGTCATTCGCCAGGATCCAGGCGAGCGCGATCTGCGCGACGCTCGCGTCGTGCGTGCGCGCCACCTCCGCCAGCACGTCGATGATCGCGAAGCACTTGTTCTTGTCCACCGGCGGGAAGTCGAACTTCGCACGGCGCGCCGCCTCGTCGCCACCCTCGCGCGTGAACTTGCCCGAGAGGAATCCCCCCGCCAGCGGACTCCAGACGAGCAGGCCCAGGCCCTGATCCTTCAGGAGCGGGATCATCTCGCGCTCGAGCTCGCGGCCCGCCAGCGAGTAGTACGACTGCGTGCACCTGAACCGCTCGATGTGCTGCTCGCGAGAGAGCGCCAGCGACTTCATCAAGTACCACGCCGGCAGATTCGAGCAGCCGATGTAGCGGACCTTGCCGGCGCGCACGAGGTCGTCGAGCGCCCGGAGCGTGTCCTCGATGCTGGTCAGCGGGTCGAACCGGTGGATCTGGTACAGGTCGATGTAGTCGGTGCCGAGCCGCTTCAGGCTCGCCTCCACCGCCTCGACGATGTGCAACCGGGACAGGCCAACCTGGTTCGGCCCCTGCCCCATCCGGCCGCGCACTTTCGTGGCAAGGAAGACATCCCGACGACGGCCCTCGAGGGCTTTGCCGACCATGGTCTCCGACTCGCCCGCGGAGTACACGTCGGCCGTGTCCACGAAGTTGACCCCTCGGTCCAGCGCGCGATGGACGATCGCATCGACCGCCGGCTGATCGAGGCCGCCGATCACTTCCCACATCTGGCCTCGCCCGCCGAAGGTCATCGTGCCCAGACAGAGCTCTGAAACGAACACGCCGGTGTCAGCCAGTGGCCGGTATTTCATTGAGGTAGTCTATAGCCTCTCGAATGGCGAAATTCAAGCGCCCATCCGCCAGCACGATCGTCCTCGGCCTGCTCTGCCTGATGTACCTGATCACGTATGTCGATCGGGTCAACATCGCGACCGCGGCGGGCGAGATCCGGCGCGAGCTGTCGCTCTCGAACACGCAACTCGGGCTCGTGTTCTCCGCGTTCGCGTACCCGTACTTGCTGTTTCAGGTGTTCGGCGGCTGGGTGGGCGACCGGTTCGGCCCGCGCGCGACACTTTTCGCCTGCGGCCTGATCTGGGCCGCGGCCACGATCCTGACCGGCACGGCCAGCAGCCTGATGATGCTCTTCCTGATCCGCATGCTGCTCGGCGTCGGCGAGGGGGCGACGTTTCCGGTCGCCACGCGCGCGATGCAAAGCTGGACGCCGCCCGAGCGCCGCGGCTTCGCTCAGGGCATCACGCACGCGTTCGCGCGCTTCGGAAATGCGGTGACGCCGCCGATCGTCGCATGGCTCGTCGCGCTCGTCACGTGGCGCGGTTCGTTCGTCGCGCTCGGCTGCTGCAGCCTCGTGTGGGTCGTCGTGTGGGGGTGGTACTTCCGAGACAATCCCTCCGAGCACCCGGCCATCACGCCCGAAGAGCTCGACCGGCTGCCGCGTCTGGGCGTGGCGCCGGCGGCCAGGCGTCCGCAAGTGCCGTGGATGCGGCTCACGCGGCGGATGCTGCCGGTGACGATCGTCTACTTCTGTTACGGGTGGACGCTGTGGCTCTACCTGAACTGGCTGCCGTCGTTCTTCCTGCACGAGTACGAGCTCGACATCGCGAAGTCGGCGCTGTTCTCCTCGGCGGTGTTCTTCGCGGGTGTCGGCGGCGATCTCCTCGGCGGCACCATCAGCGACGGCATCCTCCGGCGCACCGGCGATCTCCGCAAGGCCCGTCGCAACGTCGTCATCGGCGGTTTCCTGGGGTCGTTTCTCTGCCTGCTGCCGATCTTCGCGACCCACGACCTGACGATCATCGTGCTGTGCCTGGCCGGCGCGTTCTTCTTCGCGGAGATCGTGATCGGCCCGATGTGGGCGATCCCGATGGACATCGCGCCGAAGTACTCCGGCACCGCCAGCGGGCTGATGAACACCGGATCCGCGCTCGCGGCGATCCTGTCTCCCCTGGCGTTCGGGTTCATCGCCGATCTCACCGGCGACTGGCACCTGCCGTTTCTCGGATCGCTCGGCCTGCTGCTGACCGGCGCGCTGCTCGCGGGCACCATGCACCCCGAGCGCGCTTTTGAGCCCGAGAAGGGGTAATCGAGGAATTTGGTAATCGGGTAATCGGGTAATCGGGTAATCGGGTAATCGGGTAATTGGGTAATTGGGTAATTGGGTGTGTCGCCCTCGACCGTCTGGCTCAAAGCACCTCGAGACTGGCATTGCTCCTGCGTACTTCGCGGGACATGGGTGAAGCTGCCGATCAATTGAAGCAGCGGACCATGCGATTTGCCCTCGATGTTTGCGCGTTGATTCGAGAACTACCGCGGTTCGAGCCAGGGCCGACGGCGCAACGTCAGTTGGCAAGGGCGGCAACCGGCGTTGCGTTCAACTATCGCGCAACGTGCCGCGCTCGGTCCCACACTGAGTTCACGGCCCGCATGGGCGTCGTCGCCGAAGAAGCCGACGAGAGCCAGGGCTGGCTCGAATTCATCGAGGCCAGCGAGTTGCTCAAGTCCACAACACTCACCCGGTTGATTGCTGAGGCTTCCGAGCTGGCAGCGATCGCTTCAGCAGCGTACGGGACGGCGCGCTACAACCAGCAATGGAAGACGCGACCCAAACCGTGACGCTTCAATCGCCCGGCTCATCGCTTCATCGTCAATCAATTACCCAATTACCCAATTACCCAATTACCCAATTACCAGATTTACCGCCGCCCTCAGCGGCCCGTCCATGTCGGTGGCCGTTTGGCGAGAAATGCGGCGACGCCTTCACGAAAGTCGTCGCTCGTGTAACACATCTCGACCAGATCGGCGTCCTCGCCCGGCGCAAGACGCCGCTTCGCGAGGAGACGGCGCATCATTTCCTTTGTCGCGCGCAGCGTCAACGGCGCATTCGCGGCGATCCCGGTTGCGAGCTCGCGCACGACGCGCTCGAGGTCGAGGGCGGGCACGAGCCGGTTCACCATGCCGAGCGCGTGCGCCTCGGCGCCCGGGACGAGCCGGCCGGTGAACAGCAGGTCTTTCACGACGCCCGGACCGACCAGGTCCACCAGACGGCTGTAGCTCGCGCCGGACAGGCAGTTGCCGAGCGTGCGCGCGATCGGAATCCCGAAGGTCGACTCCGGCGTCGCGACGCGCAGATCGCAGGTGAGCGCGATGGCGCAGCCTCCGCCGGCCGCCACGCCCTGGACAAGGGCGATCGTCGGCTTCGTGACGCGCTCGAGCCGGTCCAGCACGTGGTCGAGCCGCTCCTCATACCTGAGGCCGTCTTCGCGATCCCGAAAGTGCTGGAACTGCGAGATGTCGGTGCCCGCGACGAACGCCTTCCCACCGGCTCCGCGCAGGATCAGGACGCGGACCGCGGCGTCGCGATCGACCCGCTCGCAGGCGTCAACGAGCGCCTGATACATCTCCCACGTCATCGCGTTTCGCGCGTCGGGACGGTTGAACGTGAGGATGGCGAGCGGCCCCTCGGTTTCGAAGATGGTGTGCGCCATAATCAACTGACCAGATAACGGGAAGACCCCATGACCACATCCACCGCGCTCGACCTCTTGCGCGTCCTCGACGTCACACAAGTGATGGCCGGCCCGTACTGCGCGATGGTGCTCGCCGATCTGGGCGCCGACGTGATCAAGATCGAGCCGCCCGCCGGCGATTCCACGCGTCGGATGCCCGGCGCCGTCGGCGCCGACAGTCCGAGCTTCAACGCGGTCAACCGCGGCAAGCGCAGCGTGGTGCTCAACCTCAAAGCCCGCGAGGGGCGCGAGGTGTTCACGCGGCTCGTCCGCTCGACAGACATCCTAATCGAGAACTACCGGCCCGGCGTGATGGACGCCCTCGGGCTCGGCTACGAGGCGCTGGCGCCACTGAACCCGCGCCTTGTCTACGCATCAATCTCCGGGTACGGCCAGACCGGTCCCGAGCGCGGCAAGGGCGGGTTCGATCTGATCGCGCAGGGCGTGGCCGGCATCATGTCGGTGACGGGCGAGCCCGGCGGACCGCCCGTGAAGGCCGGCGTCCCCCTCACCGACCTGGGCGCCGGGCTCTTCGCGCTCGTCGGCATTCTCGCCGCCATCGAACACCGCCACCGCACGGGCGTCGGCCAGCGCGTCGACACCTCGCTCGTGGATGCCGGCGTGGCGCTGTCGGTCTGGGAAGCGACCGAGTACTTCTCTGGAGTCGGGATGCCCACGGCGCTGGGATCCGCGCACCGGATGAACGCGCCGTATCAGGCCATTCGCTGCGCGGACGGCTACATCACGCTCGGCGCGGCGAACGAGCGCCTGTTCCGCCGGCTGTGCGACGTGCTCGGACACACCGAGTGGGCGCACCAGCCCGAGCTCGCGGACAACGCGAGCCGTGTGAAACACCGTGAGGCCCTCGCCGGACGGATCGAGTCGATCACGTTGCTGCAGCCGCGCAGCCACTGGCTGACGCTGCTCGAGTCACACGACATCCCGTGCGGCCCCATCAACGACTACGCGCAGGTGTTTGCGGATCCGCAGGTGCTGGCGCGCGAAATGGTGGTCGAGACAAAACACCCGACGCTCGGCCGCCTCCGGACGCTGGGCTCCCCCATCAAGCTGAGCGCGACGCCGCCCGATGTCTCGCGCCGCGCGCCGATGCTCGGCGAGCACACCGGGCAAGTGCTCGCCGAGGCCGGTTTCAGCAAAGACGAGATCGCCGCGCTACGCCAATCAGGCGCGGTCGGCTAACAGCCTGTGGTGACATTCTCCGCAGGTAGTGTCCGCCTTCAGGCGGACCGGAAACCCGGCGCGAATCGACGCTTGGTCCGGCTGAAGCCGGACACTACCGAGTTTCACCACGAACGCCTACCGAGTTTCACCACGAACGCCTACCGAGTTTCACCACGGGCTCCTGGCCGCGGCCAGCGCCGGCCGAGACGCTCGCCTGAAGGGCTCGCGCTACATTCGAAGGCGTGGGCCATTTGCAGCAGTCCCCAATCGTCCCGGTGCCGCGCGACGATTTGCAGTCCCACGGGCAGGCCTTCAGGCGTGAACCCGCAGGGCACCGAGATCGCCGGATTCCCCACGACCGAGATGAAGTAGCACGACTTCATCCAGTCGATGTAGCTCTCCATCCTGACGCCGTCGATCTCGGCGACCCAGGGCTGCTCGACGTCGAAGGGCGGGACCTGAACGGCCGGCAGCACGAAGAATTCGTACCGCTCCATGAACCGCCGCATCCGGTGATACAGCTCGGTGCGTTGGGTCTCCGCCCGCGCAATCTCTTTCGCGGTCAGCCGCTCGCCGCGATCGATCTCCCAGAGGATCGTGTCCTTCACCATGTCCCGGTGCCCCGCCACGCGGCCGGCGACGCCGGTGACAAACGCCAGGCCTCGCAGCGTCTTGAAGACCTCGTCGAAATCGGCGAAATCCGGCTCGGCCTCATCCGTGCGGCAACCGAGCGCTTCGAAGACGCGGCGCTGCGCGTTCACCACGTCCCTTACGCGCCGATCGAAGGGCACGCCGCCGAGATTCTTCCACCAGGCGATCCGCACGCCATTGAAGTCCCGGCCGAGCGGCGCCCGGAAGACGCGGCCCTCGTCTGCGAGCGCGATGGGCGATCGCGCGTCTGGGCCGGCCATCGCGCCGAGCAGCAGGGCCACGTCGGCCACCTTCCGCGCCATCGGACCGTCGACGCTGAGCGTGGACCACGCCGCCGCCGCGGGCCATGTCGGCACGCGACCCGGCGAGGGCCGCAGTCCCACCACGTTGCAGAAGCTGGCGGGATTGCGCAGCGAGCCGCCCATGTCGCTGCCGTCGGCGAGCGGCAACATCCCGCACGCGAGCGCCACGGCCGCGCCGCCGCTGCTGCCGCCGCACGTTTTCGTCCGGTCGTAGGGATTCAGCGTCGCGCCGAACACCGGGTTGAACGTCTGCGATCCGGCGCCGAACTCCGGCGTGTTGGTCTTGCCGACGAGGATGGCGCCCGCATGCCGGAGGCGTTCCACGAGCAGCGAATCCTCGGCGGGGATGAACGCTTCGAAGATCGGCGACCCGAACGTGGTCCGGATCCCCTTGGTGGGCTGCAGATCCTTGTGCGCAATCGGCAGACCGTGCAGCGGTCCGGCCGCGCCCCCGCGCGCGAGCGCCTCGTCTGCCTGCCGGGCCCGCGCCATCGCCTGCTCCGCGACGAGCGTGACGATCGCGTTCACGGTGGGATTCACGCACTCGATCCGATCGAGATGCGCGGCGACCAGGTCGCGCGCGGAGAGCTCTTTCGCGCGGACCAGCCGTGCCATCTCGACCGCGCTGAGGGTGCAGATGTCGGAGGTCATACTCGGGCAGCTTCGCTGGCAGCCTGTGGTGAAGCTCTCCTCAGGTAGTGTCCGCCTTCAGGCGGACCTAAAACCCGGCGCGAATCGACGCGTGGTCCGGCTGAAGCCGGACACTACCGAGTGGTCCGGCTGAAGCCGGACACTACCGAGTTTCACTACTTACCGAGTTTCACTACGGGCTCCTAAAGACTCGCGCGACACAGAAAATCGAGCGCGGAGGCGACACCGCCCCGGTTGAACGGCACGCCCGACGCAGCCAGGCCCATCTCCACGCCACCGAGCGTGCCGGCGAGCATCAGGTCGTTGAAGTCCCCGAGATGCCCGATCCGGAAGATCTTTCCCTTCAGCCGGCCCAGCCCGGTGCCGAGCGACATGTCGAATCGTTCCAGCGCGATCTTCCGGAACGCGTCGGCGTCGTGACCCTCCGGCATCATCACGGCGGTCAGGGTGCTGCTGTATTCCTCGGGGTTCGCACAGAGGACCTCGAGCCCCCAGGCGGCCACCGCACGACGCGTGGCTTCCGCGTGTCGGGCGTGCCGGGCGAAGACGTGCGCCAGCCCTTCCTCGAACAACATCTCCACCGCCTCCGACAGGCCATAGAGCAGATTCGTCGCCGGCGTGTAGGGGAAGAAGCCGGCCGCGTTGTTCTTGATCATCGGCTCCCAGTCCCAGTACGCGCGCGGCATGCGGGCGGACTTCGCTGCCGCGCGCGCCTTGTCGCTGACCGCGTTGAAACCGAGCCCCGGCGGCAGCATCAGGCCTTTCTGCGAGCAGCTGACGGTCACGTCCACGCGCCACTCGTCGTGGCGGTAGTCGATTGACCCGAGCGACGAGATCGTATCCACCAGCAGCAGCGCCGGATGGCCGACGCGGTCGAGTCGCCGGCGCACTTCATCCACGCGGCTGGTCACGCCGGTCGACGTCTCGTTGTGCACGACGGCGACGGCCTTGATGGCGCGACCCCGATCGTCGGCGAGCGTCTGTTCGACAATGGCGGGATCGACGCCGTGACGCCAGTCGCCGGGAACCAAGTCCACATCGAGGCCCAGGCGGACGGCCATGTCCCGCCAGAGCGTCGCGAAGTGGCCGGTCTCGAACATCAGCACGCGGTCGCCGGGCGACAGCGTGTTCACCAGCGCGGCCTCCCACGCGCCGGTCCCGGACGAAGGGTAGATGAGGACGGGCCCCGACGTCTGGAATACGCGCTGCAGCCCCGCGATCGCGTCGCGGGCCATGGTCGCGAACGCCGGACCGCGGTGATCGATGGTGGGGCGCGACAGCGCCCGCAGAATCCGGTCCGGCACATTGGTCGGCCCGGGGATCTGGAGAAAATGACGCCCACGTTTCACAGCCACACCGTCACCTCGTTGCGCATCACGCACAGAATACTGGTATCACGGCAACCGCGAAAGGCAACCACGAAAACACGAAGGCACGAAGACGTCACGAAGACAATGCCACCACAGAGCTCACAGAGACACAGAGGCGCGCGCACAGGTTCGGCGGGTCGGCCTGCAAGGCAGGCCGTCGTGCACGGCCGGAGTCGGATCGAGACACGAACCGGTGAACGACTGCTGCGGCTCCTGTCTTGATCCGGCCCCGCCCCGCCACGACGCTCTCCCCTTCCTGCCCCCCCCGCGGAACACGGGCGGCGCCTCTGGGCCGCTTTCGCGTCTGGGCTGTTCGTTGCGTCGT
>Ga0082335_1002372_pt1 | contig 35465 bp, 32 predicted proteins | sample Subgrocontami58m_FD_72375 | JGI IMG/M metagenome (GOLD analysis project Ga0082335, IMG submission 72375) | Subsurface groundwater microbial communities from S. Glens Falls, New York, USA - GMW37 contaminated, 5.8 m (SPADES assembly) (version 2) ... | reverse complement strand
ATCCTGTCCTGCGGCTGCGGCCGGACGGGCTCTGGGCGCCGTGACCGGGGTCTCAAAGGGTCTTCACCAAGCTGCTACGTGCCTCCTCCTTCAAACGACAAGACCGCTGCACGCAGCGGCCTCGTTTTCTCACCAACCGACTCGGTTGAACCCCCGGGAGCTTGTGCTCCGGAGGTGAGGTGCGAGGTCCGCTCCTGCTTGCAGGCCTAGATCGTAGCAACCTCCTCGCGTCCCTGGGCGGCGTCCGCTCCCTACGCTTGCCAGCGGCGCGCCAGGAACGCGAGGGCGACTCAAGCCTTACCGGCGGCGTCACCCCTCGGCCGTCTGACGCCGGAGCTCTGCGAGCAACTCCTCCACCGACTGCGTCGACTGTCCCCCGCCGCGCTCGCGCACGGCGAGCGAGACGTCCGACTCGCGATCGCCGTAGACGACGACGTAGGGCACCTTCTCGAGCTCGGCGTCGCGGATCCGGCGGCCGAGCGTCTCGTCGCGCTCGTCCACCTCGACGCGAAAACCGGCGTCGCGCAGGCGCAACGCGAGCGCGCCGACCGGGCCGCGATGCCCCTCGCCGACGGGCAGCAGGAGCACCTGCACGGGCGCGAGCCAGAGCGGGAACGCACCGCCGTAGTGCTCGGTCAAGATGCCGATGAAGCGCTCGAACGAGCCGAAGAAGGCGCGGTGGATCACGAAGACGGGGTGCTCGCGGTTGTCCGCGCCCATGTAGGTCAACCCGAAGCGCGCCGGCATCTGGGCGTCCAGCTGAATCGTCCCGAGCTGCCACGAGCGGCCGAGCACGTCCGTCATGTGGAGATCGATCTTCGGGCCGTAGAACGAGCCCTCGCCCGCGCCGACGAAGTACGAGATGTCGTGCCGGTTCAGGGCACGAACCAGCTCACCCTCGGCGAAGTCCCACTCCTCGTCGCTGCCGAGCTTGTTCTCGGGACGGGTCGAGAGCTCCGCGCGAGGCTCGATCCCGAAGAGGCCGTAGAGGTACTTCAGGTAGTCGAGCGTGCCGTCGAGCTCGGAGTCGATCTGCTCGCGCGTGCAGAAGATGTGCGCGTCGTCCTGGGTGACGTAGCGGACGCGCGTGAGCCCGTGGAGAGCTCCCGCGAGCTCGTTGCGATGGAGGGGCGCCGCCTCGGCATACCGCAACGGCAGGTCGCGGTAGCTGCGCAGCGCGCTGCCGAAGAGCAGCATGTGGCCGGGGCAGTTCATCGGCTTGATCGCGTAGACCTGCTCCTCGTCGAGCGGGATGAGGAACATGTTCTCGCGGAACTTGTCCCAGTGCCCCGAGGTCACCCAGAGCGCCTTCTCGTAGATGAGCGGGGTCTTCACCTCCGAGTAGCCCCGCCGCGCGTTCTCGCGACGCCGCAGCCCTTCGAGCGCGTTGTAGATCGTCATCCCCTTCGGATGCCAGAACGGCGAGCCCGGCGAGTGCTCGTCGAAATGGAAGAGGTCGAGCTCGAGGCCGAGCTTGCGGTGGTCGCGCTTCTTGGCCTCCTCCAGCCGCTCGAGGTGCGCGTCGAGGTCTGCCTGGGAGTAGAAGGCGGTGCCGTAGATCCGCGTGAGCTGCGTGTTGTGCTCGTCGCCGCGCCAGTACGCACCCGCGAGGCTCGTCAGCTTGACGGCCTTGATCGGGCCCGAGTCCTGGAGGTGCGGGCCACGGCAGAGGTCGGTGAAGTCGCCCTGCGTGTAGAGGGTGATGTCGCCCTCGGCCGTGTCCACGAGCTCGACCTTGTACGGCTCGCCCTCGGCCTCGAAGCGAGCCCGGGCTTCGTCGCGGGTGAGCTCGGCGCGCTCCCACGAGCGGCCCTCGGCCAGCTCGCGACCGATCTCCGCCTCGATCGCCTCGAGGTCGTCCTCGCGGATCGGCTCCGGGAACTCGAAGTCGTAGTAGAAGCCGTTCTCGATCGGCGGCCCGATCGCGACCTTCACGCCGGGATGGAGCCGTCGCACCGCCTCGGCGAGCAGGTGGGCGGCCGAGTGGCGCAGGACGAAGAGGGCATCCGGGTCGTTCGTATCCCGCGTCGTCAGGATCTGGATGCGCTCGCCGTCGGCGAGCGGGGCGCGCAGGTCGCGCACCGAGCCGTTCGCGCGCACGAGCACGGCCTGCTGGGCGAGCTTGCTGCCGATCGCACGCGCGGCGTCGAGCCCGCTGGCTCCGTCGGGCAGCTCGAGCGCGGACTCGTCTGGGAGGACGACCTTCATGCCGAGAGAGGATACGCGGGTCAGCCGGGCGGAGCGTCTTCGAGCGCCGCGCCCGCGCGCCCCGCGCGGAGCCTAGAAGGGACGCCTGCGCTCGTCCCGCGTCCCGGATCCCCACAGCGCGTTCGACCTGTCCCACAGCTCGAAAGCGTCCATCGGATCTCCCCCTCTGTTCACGTGCGGCGGCATCGTGTGGATAAAGACGTCGCGCCTGTGGAAAACTTGCGCGCTCCCGCCCACCGTGACCCCTCGCGTGCGGCGCTACTTCCGATCGGGATTCGGGAGCATGAAGTCCCGGATCACCGCGACGAGCTCCTGGTAGGAGCCGATGAACCCGCGCAGGGTGCGCGCGGTCGCGCCGAAGGAGTCGAACTCCTCGGTGCGCATGCCGTCGACGTCGTAGGCGCGGCGGAAGTCCGGCAGCAGGCGGTACAGCTCGGCGACGATCTCCTCCGGGACCGGGTCGTCCATGCGCGGCCGGACCTCGACGTCGGATGCGTTGATGAGCCGCTGCCACTTGTAGGGGATCGTCAGCACGATGTCGCCGCCGATCAGCTCCGACCAGTGCAGGTGGTGCCGGTAGGCGGCCGCGAGCAGGCGTGCCCGGTAGCCGCGCTCGTGGAAGATCCCGTACGCCTTCTTCAGGCAGGCGATCCCGGCCCAGTTGGCGTAGCCGGGAGTGAGCGCCACCGCGTCCCGCTCGACCAGGACCTGCAGCCAGTCGTCGAGCCTGCCGACCATCATCGTGCACACGGGGGACATGGCCGAGATGTCCTCCTCGGCGGCCTCACGCCGCTGCAGGCCGCGCTCGACGGCCTCGGCCACGGCGATCGCCTGTGGCACCGTGAAGCACACCGTGGCGTTGATCGTCACCCCGGCGGCCGTGGCCTCCTCGACGGCCTTCATGCCTGCGTGCGTGCCCGGGATCTTCACCTGCAGGTTCGGAGCCAGGGCCGCAAAGCGCAGGGCCTGCTCGGTGATCCGTGCTGCGTCCCGGAAGAACTTCGGGTTCGTCTGGATCGAGAGGCGCCCCTTCCGACCGCCCTCGCGCTCGAAGACCGGAAGCAGCAGCTCCGCACCCTTGACGGCCATCTCCTCGTTCAGCATCCAGGTGACCTCATCCTCGGTGGCGGTCGGATTGCCGGCGATCAGCTGCTCGATCCGGTCACGCCAGAGGTGCATCTCCTTCTTGAGCACGTCGCCGACGATCGTGGGATTCGTCGTCGCGCCCACCGCCCCGTGCTCGATTGCGTAGGTCAGCTCCTCGATCGAGCAGGAGTCGTTCCAGTAGTCGGTGTCGGTCGTCGAGACCGTCTCGTGGAGCGGGCTCTTGTACGTGGCCGCTGCGCCGGCGGGAGCGGCAGCTCCGTCCTTCTGAGCCAGGCTGTCAGGAGGGAGTGGCATGAGCGCTCCTCTCGTCGGTGCGATGAGTCATCGAGGGGCGGGAGCCTCCTTGACCGCAATCGCGAAGCAGCAGTGGATGGGCACATTGTCGCTGATCGGCCGCGGCTGTGTGCCGGTTCGGATGGTGCGAGTACGCAGGAACGAGAGCCGCTGTCCCTCGCGTTCCCGGCGCGCGAGCGGCGCGAGGGGCGCGAGGCGGCGCCGGAGCCGAGCTCCGCGCACCACACGCGACGGCGGCTGTTCGTCACCCTCCCGCAGCTGAAGCTGTCGGCGATGTTCTCGGTGACGCTGCCGGGGGCTGACCTCTACCCGTTCGACCCTCCCGGTTGCGATGCGCCCGCGTTCACGACTGCAGCCGGGCTCGCGATCGCGCGGGCGGGCCCGGCTAACAGTACTTCGAGTCTCTTCGCGTGCCGCTCTGTATGCTCCCGGCGAGCAAGGAACGAGGGTCAGTACCAACCTCAGCCGCTGCGAGCCGGAGGATACAGCGGGGAGGTTCCCTAACTAACCAAAGGAAGACTGTCATGAGTGGCTATAACGCAGTATTGGCAAGAAATACCGACAACGCCCCAAGAGGCGTAGGTCCATATTCACAAACTGTAGCTTTCTCTCATTACAATAATCTTTCGGCTCAACTACCTCTAGACCCAACATCCGGCAAGATCGTAACTGGTGGCGTAAGAGAGCAGGCTACACAGTGCTTCGAGAATATCAAGGCCATTGTGGAAAGCATCGACCATGTCATGGACGATGTCGTCAGAGTCACGATATTCCTCAAGAATATCTCAGATCTTGACGCTGTGGATGAGGTCTATACAACATTCTTCCCCAGCTATGTTCCCACACGGACGACAGTCGCAGTCGCAGCTCTCCCTATGGATGCTTTGGTACAGATTGAAGCACTTCTTTCGAACGGTGAAGGAACAATTCCAGACGCACCACAGGCAGGCGATCTCATCAAGGTTGCCAAGAACACGGACAATGCACCAAGAAGTTCCCTCTCTACACAAGCTGTCGCCTTTTCTCATTACAACAATATCTCAGCTCAATTGCCCCTCGATCCCAAATCCGGCAAGATCGTAGCTGGTGGTGTAAGAGAGCAGGCTGAGCAGTGCCTGAAGAATCTGAAGGCGATTCTCGAAAGTATCGACGTTCCCTTTGACGATATCGTCAAGATCACGATCTTCCTCAAGAATCTCTCGGATATCGAAGCCGTAAACGAAGTCTATACGACATTCTTCCCGGACTCGGGTATCGCCAGGACCGCAGCCTATGTCCCCGCGCGGACTACAGTCGCGGCTTCAGCTCTACCTATGGACGCTCTGGTTCAGGTTGAAGCAGTTGTGTCACACGGCGATGGTACGCCTCCGCAAGCTGTTGAAGACAGGCATGGACTTATCATCGAGGCGAACAATACGGAAGACGCACCACGTAGTTCTCTCCATACACAAACTGTGGCGTTTTCTCATTACAATCATATTTCGGCTCAATTGCCTTTGGATCCAAGGACCGGTGAAATCGTGGCCGGCGGTGTGAAAGAGCAGGCTGGCAAGTGCTTGGAGCACATCAAGGCAATTGTCGAAAGCATCGACCATGCCATGGACGATGTCGTTAAGGTGAATATCTTCCTTAGGAATGTCGCAGATATCGATGCTGTAGACGAAGTCTACGCAACATTCTTCCCAAGCGGTGTTCCCGCACGAAGGACAGTCGGCGTATCGGCTCTACCTGAAGATGCTTTGGTTCAAATTGATGCAGTTGTGTCGAACGCTGAAGGAACGCCCCCAAGAGCATAACGGGCATGTTTTTGTAGATACGGGAACGATGAGAGTCGTTGGCTCGTGCCGACGGTGAATGCGAAATCGCACACCTGATCGTAGAAGAGGGAGCTGAGAATGTCTTCTCAGCTCCCTCTTCTTTTGGTCTCTAAGCGCGAGCAGGCAAAGCGGCTCGAGGCGCTCGTCCTGGCCGAGCTGGACGAGGAAGGGACACGGAACGGCGAGGAGACCCGCGAGAGCCTCAACGACGCCGTTTCAGGAGATGGGCGGTACTGGGCTCGAACCAGTGACCCCCAGCTTGTCGAGCTGGTGCTCTCCCAACTGAGCTAACCGCCCTTGGGTGGCGGATTCTAGCTCAGGCGGAAGAACGGAGCCGGATCCACGGCCACGCCGTTGCGGCGCAGCTCGAAGTGGAGGTGTGTGCCCGTGCAGGAGCCCGTGCAGCCGGCCTTGCCGAGCACGTCGCCCGTGGAGACGTAGTCGCCCTCGTCGACGCGCACGCTCGACAGGTGCGCGTAGACGATCTCGTAGGGGCCCTGGATCTCGACGAGCACCATCAGGCCGTAGCCCTCGTAGCCGCGCATGGTCCCGGCGAGGCGGACGATCCCGGGGGCGGCCGCGCGCACGGTCAGCGAGCGGAGCATCCCGATGTCCATTCCGTCGTGGCGGCGGCCGCCGCGCCACTCGCCGTAGGGGCCCGTGACGACCCCGTCCACGGGGAAGGAGAAGCTCAGCGGGCGCGGAATATCGGGACGCGCGGACGCAGGCGTGGCGAATGCGAGCGCGGCCAGAACGGCCGCAGCGATGTGTGTTGCCCTGGGCACGAGCGCGGGACCCTAGCGAAATCCCTGCAAAGGGGCAAAAAAGAACCGCCCCGGCGGCTACCAGCGCCCCGAACCTCTGTCAAGGCACAGGCAGCTCAGAAGATCTCGGGGCACCACGGCTTCGGCCAGCCGGACACGAGCGCGTCGGCCCGGCGCAAGGCTCCCGGCACCGCCTCGTCGACCCGGCCGGCCCGCGCCAGCTCGGCGAACGAGAAGCCGCCGAGGTAGGCCGAGGCGAGCGCCTGTACGTCGAGCGAGAGGTCGGGGGCCGCGTCGGTTCGGGTCGCCTGCCCCGCATCGATCCGCCAGCAGCCCTCGTTCCAGGGGCAGAAGGCGTCGCGCACGTCGAGCACGAGCGGTGGGCCGTCGGCGTACTCCCGACCGGAGAGCGCAGCGCCGACGTCCACGAGTCGCAGCCAGAGCGCGTCGCCGACGCGGAAGCGCATCCGCCGCGGTGTCGCGAGCAGGTGGAAGAGCGGATGGTCGGCCGGCAGGAGGCTCGCCTTGATCGTCGCCACCCAGTCCATCCCGAGCAGGAAGCGCCAGACCTCCCGCGTCGCCTGCGGGGAGCCGGCGATCGCCTCGAGCACGATCAGCTCGCCGGTGGAGACGCCGGCGTCGAAGCTCGGCTTCATCCGGTAGAGCGCGTAGCCGGCGGACGCGCCGTCGAGCTCGAGCAGCGCCCGTTCCAGGACACCGGCTCCGCGCCGGCTCTCGGGCCGGTCCGCGAGCCGCCGCAGACGCCACCAGTCGGCCGTGCGGGAGAGCATGCCCGGCGTCGAGTGGCGAACGCTGTCGTAGACCCGCGGGAACAGCTCGAACGCCTCGTCGTCACCGACCAGCCGGACGGCGCCGCGTGCGGGCGCGTCGTCGCGGAGCGCCGCATGTGTGCGCGGCAGCTCGATCTCGCCCCCGAGCGAGGCGAGCCCGTAACCGTAGCGCCCGTAGATCGTCTCCTCCGAGGCCCAGAGCGCGGCGATCGGCTCGCCGCGGGCGCGCACGTCGTCGAGCTGGGCGCGCATCATCGCCGTGAGCGCGCCGCGGCGGCGGTGCGTCGGCAGGACGCCGACGACGGTGACGCCGGCGCACGCGAGCGGCCCGCCGGGGACGGTCAGCTCGAACGGGAAGACGCCCGCCCCGCCGACGATCTCCGCCCCGTCGAGGGCGGCGTGCATGCGCTCGGCCGGCAGCAGCTGCGAGAAACGCGCGAGCGACTCGTCGTCGGGCCTGTCGCCGAAGTAGTGGAAGATGCCGTCGAGGGCGGCGCGCAGCTCGTCGGTCGACGTGCAGGGGCGGGCGGCGATCGCCATCTAGGTGATCTTCTCAAGCGGTGCGTAGTCGAGCATCAGCCGGCGCTCGCTGCCGTCGGTCGCGAAGCGCACCGTGACGACGCCGCCGGCCTCGATCCGTAGCACGACGCCCTCGCCGAGCGAGCCGTGTCGTACCGAGTCGCCCGTCTGCAGCGACGGAACGTCACTGCGCGGGACGACCTGGGACTCCCGCGGCGCGCCGTACGCCGACCAGGAGGCCGGCCGCAGCCGCTCGCGCTCGACCTCGGCCGGCAGCTCGTCGAGGAAGCGCGACGGTGCGTTGTAGTCGCGACGCCCGTAGAGCGTGCGCGCGAGCGAGTGCGTCAGGGTCAGCCGCTCCATCGCGCGCGTCATCCCGACGTAGGCGAGGCGCCGCTCCTCCTCGACCCCCTGCTCCTCGATCGAGCGGGAGTGCGGGAAGATGCCCTCCTCCATCCCGATCATGAAGACGGCGCGGAACTCGAGCCCCTTCGCGTTGTGCAGAGTCATCAGCGTCACGAGCGAGCTCTCCCCCTGGATCGTGTCCTGGTCGGAGACGAGCGAGATGCCCTGCAGGAAGCCGGCGAGGGTCGGCTCCTCGGCGGTCGCCTTGTGCTCCCGAGCGACGCCGACGAGCTCGCGCAGGTTCTCCACCCGCCCCATCGCCTCGATCGTCCGCTCGACCTCGAGCGCCTCGACGTAGCCCGAGCGCGCGAGCACCGCCTCGACGACCTCGTCCACAGCCTGGTCCTGGGCGAGCGCCATGAGCGACTCGAGGAGGTTCCGGAGGCCCGAAACGGCGCGCACCGCTGCTGCGCCCAGGCCCGCCTCCTCGGGGCGCCCGAAGGCCTCCCAGAGTGTCAGCCCCTGCGAGTCCGCATGGGTCTGGAGGCGGGCGAGCGAGGTGTCGCCGATCCCGCGCCGCGGCCGGTTGGCGATCCGCGCGAGCGAGACGGCGTCGTCGGGATTGACGAGCACTTGCAGGTACGCGACCGCATCCTTGATCTCAGCCCGCTCGTAGAAGCGCGGGCCGCCGATCACCTGGTAGGGAACCCCCTGCCGCACGAGCACGTCCTCGAGCACGCGGCTCTGCGCGTTCGTCCGGTAGAAGCAGGCGATCTCGCGCCCGGAGAACCCCTCCTCGACGAGCGCCGCGATCCGCGCGGCGACGAAGCGCGCCTCGGCGTGCTCGTCCTCGACCTCGATCACCTCGACCGGGACGCCCGCACCGAGCTCGGAGAAGAGCCGTTTCTGCTTGCGCTCGCGGTTGTGCTCGATCACCGCGTTGGCGGCGCTCAGGATCGCGTTCGTGGAACGGTAGTTCTGCTCCAGCGCGATCGTGCGGGTCTCGCCGAAGTCGTGCTCGAACTCCATGATGTTGCGGATGTCTGCGCCCCGGAAGGCGTAGATCGACTGATCCGGATCGCCGACAGCGCAGAGGTTCCGGTGCTCGCCCGCGAGCAGCTGGAGCAGCCGGTACTGCGCGTGATTCGTGTCCTGATACTCGTCCACGAGCACGTAGCGGAACGCCTTGCGCCAGCGCTCGAGTGCCTCCGGGAAGCGCTCGAACACCTGCACGGTGACCATCAGCATGTCGTCGAAGTCCATTGCGTTCGAGGCGTGCAGCCGTTTCTGGTAGCCCTGGTAGACCTCCGCGACGGTCTGGTCGTAGAAGTTCGAGACGCGCGCGAGGTACTCGTCCGGCGTGACGAGCTGGTTCTTCGCGTTCGAGATCTGGGCGTGCACGCCGCGGGGGCTGAAGCGCTTCGGGTCGCGGCCGAGGTCCTCGAGCACGGCTTTGACGACACGCACCTGGTCGGCGTCGTCGTAGATCGTGATGTTCGAGCGGTAGCCGAGCCTGGGCGCCTCACGCCTCAGGATGCGGCCGCACGCGGCGTGGAAGGTCATGATCCACGCCTGGCTCGCGACGTCGCCGAGCATGTGCTCGAGCCGCTCGCGCATCTCCCCCGCCGCCTTGTTCGTGAACGTGATCGCGAGGATCTCGTACGGCCGCACGCCGCAGGCGGTGATCAGGTGTGCGACACGGTGTGTGAGCACGCGCGTCTTGCCCGAGCCGGCACCTGCGACGACGAGCAGCGGCCCCTCGGTGTGCAGCACGGCCTCCCGCTGGGCGGGATTGAGGTGCTCGAGGTACTGCTCGGGAGACGCGACGGGCACGGGGCCGATGCTAGCGGCCGGCACGGCGGTCCTTGACCCAGGCGTCTCCAGCCGACACTCTGCGACATCCAGCAACACGAAGGAGTCGTTATGCGAAAGCTCTTTCTTGGAGTCGCGACCGTCACGGTGGCGGTCATCTCCGTCGGGGTCCTGAGCGCCGGGGCCGTGACTTCGCGGAGCCTCGTGGCCGTCCAGGTGGACGAGTACAGCGTCTTTCCGGGGACGCAAGGGGCACCGAAGGGAAAGGTCAGGTTCGTGGTCACGAACATCGGCACGATCGAGCACGAGTTCGTCGTGCTGAGGACGGCCAAGCCCGCCGGCAACCTGCTCAAGGGCGACGAAGCGAACGAGAGCGGCGCGGTCGGTGAGCTCGACGGCGTGAAGGCAGGTCAAGCGAGGACGCTGAACCTGACCCTCACGCCGGGGCACTATTCACTGATCTGCAACCTGCCGGGGCACTACAAGACCGGTCAGTTCGCAGACTTTTACGTTCGGTAGGCCCGCGTGAGCGAGCGCTGCGGGGGCCTCGCCTGCGGGGCTCCCGCAACGCGGGGGTGACTACAGCGGGAAGGCCTTGCCGGCGAGAGCGGGCAGCACCTGGGCCGTGACCCACACCGGCGTGGTCGCGTACGCGGCGGAGTAGCGGTAGCTGCCGTCGGGCCGGCGCAGGGCGGCGAGAAAGCGCACGGCGGTTGCGGGCGGCTTCTGGCCCGCCGCGAGGTACGCCTGGATCGCCCACGCGGTGGACTGTGCGTCGGGGGGGCGGCCCTTCGTCAGCGCGAAGCCGCCGTCGCGGGCCTGGAGCGAGCGCAGGAACGCGATCCCTCTCCGGACCGGCGCGCCGGTGACGCCCGCGGCCCGCAGCGCCTGGAGCGCCGCTGCGGTGTCGTTCGAGTCGGGCGCGGCCCCGGCGGCCCACGACCAGCCGCCCGAGCGCGCCTGCGCGGAGAGGAGCGCCCCGACGAGCTCGGCGGGAGCAGGCTCACCGGCCTGGCGGAGCGCCATGACCGTCCAGATGGTCGCGTTCACGAGCTTTCCCGGCCGGTGGGCGCGCAGGCGGTCGAGCAGGACGGCTGGCGGCTCGCCGAGGGCGAGCGCGACGAGCGCGACATCGGTCTCGACCGTGAGCTGGCCGGCCCGCGACGCGAGGAACTCCTCCCCGCGGCGGAGCGCCTCCGGCGAGCCGCCCGCCGCCTTCAGGCCGAGGACGGCCCAGGCGGTGGTGGAGACGTCGGGTGCCCGCCCCGGCTCGGCGAAGCCGCCGCTCTCGGCCTGCCTCAACTCGAGGTAGCGCGCCGCGTCCTGCGCCGGGCCCGCCCCACCGAGAGCGGTCGCCGCCGCGAGGACGGCGATCAGCTTCACACCCATACGACATCGGTTCTCGCCCGCCGCTCGTGGCGCTCGAGCACACGGCGCAGCTCAGGCCCGGCGGCGAGGGCAAGCACGACGTTCCCGATCGCGTGCGCGGCGTTGAAGGCGAGGCCGGCGCCGAGCACGACCGAGAGCGCGGCGCCCGTGTGGGGGAAGAAGCCGTACCAGTGCCAGAGGTCCATCAGCGTCCCGAAGGCAAAGCCGAGCAGAAAGCAGAAGGCTGCGAAGGCGAGTCGCCGCCTCAAGAGCGGGCGTGCGAGGCCCGCGGCGAGCCCGCAGCCGCCCCAGGCCAGCATCTGCCAGGGCGTGTGCGGCCCCTGGCCGAGGAAGAAGTTGGAGGCAACCGCGGCGAGCGCGCCGACGGCGAAACCACGCCGGGGCCCGAGCGCGACCCCTGCGGCAGCGACGACGACCGTCACCGGCTGCACGCCGGGGACCGGCGCAAAGAGCACGCGGCCGGCCGCGGCGAGGCCGCCGAGCGTGGCGACGAGGGTCAGGTCCTTGGCCGAGGCGGCACCTCCTTCGAGCCACGCAGCGCCCGCCGCGAGCACCGCGACCGCCGCAAGGAGCAGGGCAAGCGCGCCGCGATCCGGGTCGAGCGCAGCCCAGGCCGACGCCGCGAGCGCGGCGAGCGAGAAGGCCCAGACCGCCTTACGCGGCAACTGCCACCTCCGGCTCCGGCGCAAGCGAGATCCGGCGGTGTGCGGGGAAGCCGCGGTCGTGCGTGGCGACGAGCACGGCGCGGCCACCGGCCGCGTACTCCGCGAGCCACGCGGCCAGCTCGGCTGCCCGGTCCGGATCGACGCCGCGCGTCGGCTCGTCGAGCACGAGCAGATCGGGCTCCGAGACGGCGACGGCGGCTAGACCGAGCCGCTCGCGCTCGCCGCTCGCGAGGTCGCGCGGGTGGCGTGCGGCGGCCCAGCCGAGCCCGACACGCTCGAGCGCGGCCCGCGCCCGCACCCGGTCGCCGCCGGCTCCGAACGCCACCTCGTCGAGCGCTGTCTCGCGCACGAGGTGGCGGCCAGGGTCCTGCGAGAGGTAGCAGGCGCGCCCGACCCGCTCCACGGTGCCCGTCCGCGGGTCGAGCAGACCCGCGGCGAGCTTCGCGAGCGTCGTCTTGCCGCAGCCGTTCGGCCCTTCGAGCACGACCACCTCACCGCGCCGGAGCTCGAGGTCGGCGCCGTCGAGCGCACATGCGTCGCCGTAGGCGTAGGACACGCCACGGAGCGCCGCGACCGCCTCCCCCGTGCCCGGCACTGTGATCTTTACCGTACCCGGTACCGGGATCTGTACATTCGCGGCGTACCGGGGCCGCTCCGCGGCGAGCCAGCGCAGCGCCTCCCCGCGAGGCGCGTCCAGCAGGATCCGCCCCGCTTCGAGGAAGAGCACCCGATCGGCGAGCGCGAGCGCGCGACCGACCCGCTGCTCGGAGAGCACGACGGCCGTGCCCAGCCCGCGCACGTACGCGAGAAACGCCTCCGCCCCGGCCGGGTCGAGCTGCGAGGTCGGCTCGTCGAGCAGCAGCAGGCGCGGCTCGAGCGCGAGCGCGGACGCGAGGCAGACGCGCTGCAGCTCTCCCCCGGAGAGCTCCGCCGTCCGCCGCGCGGCCAGGTGCCCGGCACCGACGGCGGCGAGGGCCCGCTCGACGCGCGGCCAGATCGTCGCCGGAGCCGCGCCGATGCTCTCGAGGCCGAAGGCGACCTCGTTCGCGACGACGGTCATCACGACCTGGTCCTCGGGATCCTGGAAGACCGTCGCCACCACGCCGGCGAGCTCGCTCGGCCGCGCGTGGCGTGTGTCGAGCCCCGCGGTCTCCACCCGGCCCGCGAAGCGGCCGCCGTGGAAGTGCGGCACGAGGCCGGCGAGCGCCCGCAGCAGCGTGGACTTGCCGGAGCCGGAAGGGCCGAGCAGCGCGACCACCTCGCCCGCGTGCAGCTCGAGCGACACATCCTGGAGCGCCGGCGGCGCTCCAGGATACGAGAAGGTGAGGCGCTCGATGACAGCTAGAGCCATAGCGCTCCGACCACCACGAGCAACGCGCCCGCGGCGACAGCGGCCTTGTCCAGCCACGTCCATTCAGGGCGCAACGCCCGCGTCGCGCCCTGCCGCCCGAAGCCCCGCGCCTCCATCGCCTCGGCGAGGTTCGAGGCCCGCTCGAGCGAGCCCGCGACGAGCGGCGAGAGGAGGGTCGCGTACCCGCGCGCGCCGTGCAGCTCCACCCCGCGACCGCGCACCGCCTCGGCGAGACCACGCGCATCGCGCTCGAGTGACGGGACGAGCCGCGTCGCCAGCGCGACGGCCAGCGCCGAGCGGCGGGCGAACGGAACCGCGGCCACGAGCCGGTCGTGGTCGAGGAGCAGCGCGTAGGCCGCAAAGGCGAGCCCGAGCGCAAGCAGGCGCAGGCCGTTGAGCGCGGCGTCGGCGAGTTCCTCCGTCGTCACGTCGAGCGGGCCGAGCACCGGGACGCTCGGCCCCGACCAGAGCACGTCGCCGCCCCCCACCCAGAGGAACGGCGAGAGGACGAACACGCCGAGGCCCGTCGTAAGGGCCCCGAAGAGGTACGGCGCACGCCGCCTGCGCGGCGCCCGCAGGCAGAGCGCGAGCAGGACGAGCGCAAGCGCCCCGACGGCCCAGATCCGGCCGGCGAGCAACGCCGCTGCTCCGGCGCCGGCGAGGAGGAGCGCGGCGGGTGCGGGGCTCACGGCGCTTCGTACCTCCGCGGGGCGACGGCGGTGGGGTCATGGGAAAGAGCGCGCGCATCGCCGGCGAACGTGAAGCGAACCGGTGAGCCGGCCGCGGCGCCCGGCTCCCGCAGCTCCGCGCGGAACCGTGGCTTGCCCGCGACGAGCACGAAGAGGTTCGCTTCCTCCGGCACCGGCCGGTCGAGCGGGGCGACCGTGTCGGCCTCGAGCAGGTCTCCGATCGCTCGCGCGCCGGCTTCGAGCCCCGGTGCCGCGTAGCGGACGGCGACAGGGCGGCGCTCGCCGTCGTAGCCGTGCAGGAACGGCTCGGGGAACGCGCCCACCACGACCGGTGCCCGCTCCTCGCCGCGCCAGGAGCGGTAGTCGAGCCAGGCGATGTCCCCGGGACGGAGCGCGTACTCGGCTGCGCTGCGGTCGCCTTCGTAGCCGTTCACGAACCAGAACCAGTCCCGCTGGGACACGACACTCCCCTCAATCCCGTTCACCGCCTGGAGGTAGCGGCCGCCGTAGCGCGTCTTCACCTTCGCGACGCCGCGCAGGGCACGCATCAGCGTCTGCCCGGCCTCGACGCGCTTCTCGAGCACGAGCGTCTTGCCCCGGTCGCGGGTCACCCACAGCGTGGCTTGGCCGCCACTGCCGCCGCCGCCAGCCCCGCCGCAGCCCGTGAGAGCGAGCGCGGCGAGGAGGAGAGCGGCGAAGCGCCTCGTGCTCATCGCATCGAGTTCGAACGGACGGCGCCCGGTGCGAAGGCCCGGACGACACCCTGGTGGCGGCCGACGCACCCACGACCGGACGCCGTCTTCACGCGCCGGCTGTCGACATGGAGCACGGCCCCGGCGGCGGGCGTGCGCAGACCCTTGTCGTCCACCGCGCTGACGCGGTAGCAGTCGCCCGGCAGCCGGTCCAGCTCGAGCGTCGGCGGCCCGCCCGCGGGCCCGAACGTCGCCCAGTACCAGAGCACGACGTCGCCGTCCTTCAACGTCACCTGGTCGGCGCCGACCGGCGGCGAGACGCCGTTCACCTTGAACACCCAGCCCGCGTCACCGGCACCGGGGTACTTGCCGATCTGGCTGACGTAGTCGCCGAACGACGAGCTCGTGAGGGCGTAGTGGAACTCGCCGGCGACGCTTGCGGCCTCGAGAGCCTGGAGCGCGTTGCCGGCCTGGAGCAGCGGTTGGGCCGAGCCGAAGATGGTCTGCGTCCTGCCCTCGACCCTGACCTTGACGTCGGCGGCAAGCGCGGCACCGGCGAGCGCGAAGACGAGACCGAGAACGGCGACGAGAGCGAGAGAGCGTCGAAGCACGAATCCTCCTTCCGCGAGGGGTTCGATCAGCGGACGCTCGGCAGGTCTTCTGACTCGGGGCTCCCTCCCCCCGCCGCCTTCCCGGCCCGGAGGCCAGTGGCACGTCGGCGGTGGAGCGTCTCCCCTCACAGCGGCGGGACCGTCCCGGACTTGCACCGGGTTCCCTCACCGAGCTCCGTATGTCGCCTGACCCTATCATCGGACGGTGACGCCTTCCACCGCCCTGCGCCTCTGGCTGCCCGTCGCCGTCTGGGCAGCGCTCATCTTCGGGTTCTCGGCCGTCCCCGACCTCGGCACGGGGCTCGGCACGTGGGATCTCGTCCTGCGCAAGCTCGCGCACACGGCGGAGTACGCGGTGCTCGGAGCACTCCTCCTGCGCGCGTTGCGGCGCCCGCTCCCGGCCGCCGGGCTCGCGATCGCCTACGCCGCGAGCGACGAGGTGCACCAGCATTTCGTGACGGGGCGCCAGGGCCGGCCGCTCGACGTGTTGATCGACGCCACCGGCGTCGTGGCCGGCGTGCTCCTCTGGCGGCGGCTCGCATCGTGACGTCCATCGCGATCGACCTCGACGGCGTGCTCGGCGACACGCGCCCGCTCTGGGCGGACTGGCTCGCCGGCGCCGCGGGCGTGCTCGGCGTGGATCCCGCCGGGCTGCCGGACGATCGCGGAGCCGCAGCCGCCGCGCTCGACGCCTCCGGCGGCGGGAACTGGCGCACGCTGCTCGAGCGCTTCGCCGAGAACTGCGCGCCGGTCTACCTGCGTCCGAACGCGGAGGTGGGAGCGCTGCTGCGCCGCCTCCAGGGCGCGGGGGTGCAGCTCGGGGTCTTCACGGACGCTCCCGAGCAGCTCGCGCTCGTTGCCCTTGCGCACGTCGGCGCGGTCCGCCGCGTGACCGCGGTGGAGTGCGGCGAGGGCGCTCTCGAGCGGCTGCTCGCCGGGCTCGGCGGCGACGCCGCCGTCGCGCGCACGCGGGCCGAGCTCTCGCTGGCCGCTCAGCGCGCGAGGCGGTAGACCGTGCCGCCGTGCGAGACGGCGTAGAGCTCGCCTGCCGCGTCCTCGCCGAACGAGACGAGGTTCGCGACGCTGACCGGCTCGCGCCGCGGCGCCGCCCTGCCCTCTGCCGCCAGGCTCCAAATCGTGCCGCTGCAGTAGTCGCCGTAGAGGTAGCGGCCCGCGAGTGCGGGCACCGCCTTGCCACGGTAGACGAGGCCGCCGGTGACCGAGCAGCCCAGGGCGTGCGAGTAGACCGCGACGGGCTGGACGAGCCTGCCCGGGCCGAGCGGCTTGTCCTCGAACCGGGCGCGGCCCTCCCAGACGTCCCAGCCGAAGTTCGGCAGGCCCGACCAGCCGGCGCGCAGGACGTCGATCTCCTCCCAGTCGCCCTGGCCGACGTCGCCGATCCAGAGGTCGCCCGTCAGGCGGTCGAAGGAGAAGCGCCACGGGTTGCGCAGCCCGAGCGCCACGATCTGCGGCTTCGCGCCGGCGCGGTCGACGTCGAGCCGGAGCAGCTTGCCGAGCCGGGAGCCCATGTTCTGGGCGCGGCCCTCAGGATCGCCGCCCGAGCCCCCGTCGCCCATGCCGACGTACAGCCTCCGGTCGGGGCCGAAAGCGAGCTGCCCGCCGTTGTGGTTCGCGTACGGCTGGGCGACGCGCAGGAGCTCGCGCCCGGTGGCCGGCAGGCCGCGAACGCCGTCGGAGCGGTACTCAGCGACCCGCGTGTCGCCCTGCAGGTCCGTGTAGTTCACGTAGAAGAGCCGGGTTCGCGCGTAGTCGGGGTGGAACGCGACCGAGAGGAGTCCCTGCTCGCCGCCGGAGCGGACGAGCGATCGGAGGTCGAGGAACGGCGTCGCGCGCAGGCGCCCGTTCACGACCACCCGGATCACGCCCGCCTGCTCGACCACGTAGAGCCGGCCCGGTTCGCCCGCCGGAGCTGCGACGTGCACGGGCGCCGCGAGACCGCTCACGACCGGCACGAGCCTCAGCGCCGCGCTCTCCTGCCGGGCGGACGCACCCGACGCGGCGAGCGCGAGCACGATCGCAGCAAGCGCGACCGCTCTCAGTCCGGCTCCCCGAGGAGGACGCGGCGGAGGTCCTCCTCCAACCCCGGCCGCAGGAGCGCGAGCACCTCGTCGCCTGCGTTGATCTCGGTCGCGCCCACGGCGACCTCGGCTCTCCCGTCGCGCATCACACTGATCACACGCGCGCCCTCCGGCAAGACGAGCTGATCGAGGCGGGCGCCGACAGCAGGGGAGCGGACCGGGATCTGCACCTCGACGATCTCGAGGTTCTCCTTGCGCAGCGGCAGCAGCCGGACGAGCCCGTGTTCCGGCGCCTCGTGCTCGACGAGCCCGAGGATGCTCGTCGTCGCGCAGACGGTCTGCGTGATGCCGAGCAGGTCGAAGTGCTGCTGGTTGTCGGGGTTGTTGACCCGGGCGATCGCCTTGGGCACGCCGTAGCCTTCCTTCGCGATCTGGCAGATGACGAGGTTGTCCTCGTCGTCGCCCGTGACGGCGAGCACCTGGTCGGGCGGGCGGCCGATGCCGGCGCTCTCCAGAACGTAGATCTCGGTCGCGTCGCCGCGCAGGACCTGGTCGCCGAACTCCTCTTCGAGGATGGTGAAGCGGTCGCGCGCCTGCTCGATGAGCGTCACCTCGTGCCCCATCGCGACGAGCGAGCGCACGACACTCGCGCCGATCTGGCCGCCGCCGGCGACGATCACGTACATCAGGCGCCCGCCTCGGCCGTGCACGCCCCAACGGCGTCCGCGAGCACGGAGATCGCAGTCTGGGTCGGGCAGACCGTTCGCAGGCCGCGCGCGGCGTAGAAGTCTGCGCGCGCCGGGTCGAGCACACGCACGACCACACAGCCGACGTCGTAGCGCAGCTGGGCAATCTGGCCGACGACGATGTTCGTGTTGTCGCCGTCGGTGGCGACGGCAACCGCGTCCGCCTCCTCGATGCCGGCTCGGCGCAAGACGGAGTCGTCCAGGGCGTGACCGAGCACGAAGCGGCCCTGCCAGCGCGACCCGAGCCGCGCGAGCGCCTCCTCCTGCTCGTCAACGACCGTCACGTCCCACCCTTCGGTCGAGAGCCGGAGGGCGATTGCTGACCCGGTGCGGCCGCAGCCGACCACAATGGCTTTCATACGGATCAGGGTAGCTCAGGCGTCCTCCAGCACGCCTTGGGGAAACGCGACGACGAGCACCTCACAGGGAGCGTGGCGCAGGACGTGCTCCACGGTGGGTGAGAAGAACGCCGACTGCCGCCGCCACCGCGGCGAGGAGCCGAGCACGATCAGGTCCACCCCGCTCTCCCGCGCGCGCTCGACGATCGCGTGCCCGATCGACCGCGCGTGGACAGTCGCCGTCTCGACCTCGACCCCGTGCTCCTCACCGAGCAGGCGGGCCTCTTCGAGCGAGGCGAAGGCGCGCTCTTCCTGCTCCGGCAGCGATGCGTCGAGCGGCAGCGCGAGCGGCACGGCCACGACGTACAGCGCCTCGAGCGCCGCGCCGCGCTCCTTCGCGAGCGCCACCGCTGTGGCGACCATCTCCTCACCGATCTGGCCGAGCTTGAGCGGCGCGAGGATACGGGAGTACGTCGCTTCGTCCAGCGGCCGCCGGGCGGGAACGACGTCCTCGAGCAGGCCCCTCCGCGCCCGCAGACGCACGGCGAGATAGACCCCGAGCCCGAGGACGAGCCACGCCGGGCCCGCATAGCGCGCACCCGGATGCGTGACGAGAGCGACGATCCAGATCCCGAACGTCGCGATGGCCCCGGCGACCGCCGGCAGCGGCACGACGGCACGGCCGACACGAACACCGAGCCCGACACGAAACGGCCGCTCCAGCGCCGGCTCGCGGAAGCGCAGCCGGATGACCGCAAGCTGGGCGAGCGTAAACGCGAGCAGGACGCCGAACGAGTACAGGCTCGCGAGCCCATCCACGTCGTCGCGGAGCACGTCGTTGCCGACGACGAGCGCAATCGAGATCCCCGTCGCGGCGAGGATCGCCCACGGCGACACGAGCGTGCGCCGGTTGAGCCGCCCGAACGCGCGCGGCAGCTGGCCGTGCTCGCCGAGCGAGTGGGCGAGCCGCGCGAAGCCCGAGACGGACGTCGTGGTCGCCGTGAGCAGCACAAGAGCGCCGGTGAGTCCAACGTAGACGCGCAGGGCGTCGCCGACCCCGTTCGGCAGCGATCCCTGAAGCGCGGCGACGATCCCTGAGAGCGGCGCGCGCAGCCACTGGTCGCCCAGCGCTGTCGAGCCGTTCTCGGCGGGAAACGCCGCGAGGCCGACGACGGCGATCGCGACCGTGATCGCGACAACGAGCCCGATCGCCGAGAACAGGCTGCGTGGCAGCGTCCGGCCGGGCTCGCGAGCCTCCTCCGCCATGTTCGCCACCGTCTCGAGCCCGGTGAAGGCGAGCAGCGCGAGCGGCAACGCGAAGGCCAGCTCATCCCAGTCCGGCGTGTCCCCGAGAGCGATCCCGTGCGAGAGGAGGCCGGGCTCGAAGAGGAACGCGAAGCCGAGGCCGACGAGCATGAGCTGCGTCGCGAGATCGAGCCCGGCGACGACGAGACCCGCCCACGGGATCTGCGTTCCACGCACGAGCCCGAGCAGTGCGATCCCCACGATCACGCCGACGGAAACGACGACGTCCCACGGGCTCTCGCGCAGCGACGGCGCCGAGAGGGCGGCGGCAAGGTAGTGGGGCAGGAACAGGGTCGAGAGCGCGATCACGATCAGGTAGTCAAGGAACAGCGCCCAGCCCGTGACGAAGCCGAGCAGGTCGTTGAAGCCGCGCCGCACGAACGTGGCCGCGCCCCCCGTCTCCGGAATCGCGGCCGTACCTTCCGCGTAAGAGAGGGCGACGACGAAGAAGACGAGTCCGGCTGCGAGCAGGACGGCGGGCGTCAGCCCGAGTGCATGCAGCGCGACGATGCCGAGCGCGAAGTAGAGCGAGGAGGCGATCTCGCCGTAGGCGACGGAGAAGAGCGCGGGCGCGTCGAGGACGCGCTGGAAGCCGGGCAGCTTGCGGGCCACTACGAGTGCCCCCTGCGGAGCATCGTCAGGCGGCCCGCGCCGAGGCAGACGAAGAGCGCCCCGAGGACGAACCCGGTCACGCCGCCCCCGTGGGCGGCGGTGACCGCGAGCAGAGCGATCCCCAGGCCGATGAAGACGAGCGAGAAGACTGCGACAGCTGCGCGGTAGGGCCTCACGCCGCGCTCTTCTTTGCCGCCAGCATCACCCGGCAGCGGGCGTTTTTGAGCACGTAGTCGACGGTGTGTCCGAGGTCGAGGCGCCGCCGATCGCGCCTCGGTGACCCGATCACGACGATCTCGACGCCCAGCCGCTCGGCCTCGGCGACGATCTCGCGCCCGGCGCTGCGCCCGCGCAGCAGCCGGGGCACGACCTTCACGCCGTAGGTCTCGCCGATCGCGGCGGCCTCGTCGAGCTCGGCGTTGGCCTGCTCCTCCTCGAATGGCAGATCCGCGGTGAGCGGCAGGTGCAGCGGCACCTCGAGCACGGTCACCGCGGTGATCCGCGAGCTGCGCTCCGAAGCGAGGCCGCAGGCGACGGCGAGCGCGTCATCCGACGCCTGCCCCGGCACGACGGGCACGAGCACGCGCCGGTACTCGAGCGCGAGTGCCGGACCGAACGCGGGTGGCGCTTTCACGGTCGTCGTCAGCCGCTCGCGCACGAAGCGGCGACGGTAGATCGTGTAGAAGACGAGCCCGACGAGGATCCAGCCGAGCCCGGTCCAGCGGGTAGGCGCGTTCTGAACCACGATCACGAGCCACGACACGCCGGTGCCGAGCCCGCCGAGGATGGCGAAGAGCGGCCACTCGACGCCCCGCAGACGCAGATTGGGCCGCGCCCGGAACAGCACGTCCTCGTCCCGGCGGCGCGCACGCAGCATGATGACCGACGCGTGCGCGACCGTGAAGGAGAGCGTCGCGCCGAAGGAATACAGCGTGCCGAGAAAGGTGGTCTTCCCCGGCAGGATGATCACGACCGGAGCGATCCCGGCGAAGATGAGCAGCGACAGCCACGGCGTCTTGAAGCGCGGGTGCAGGCGGCGGAAGATCTCGGGAAGCTGCCGGTAGCTCGCCATCGCGTAGGTGATCCGCGAAGCGCCGATCACCCCCGCGTTCGTGGCGACGAGGAGGATCGTCGCCGCGAGCACGCCGACGTAGACCTTTGCCACGTCGAGCAGCGTCCCCGTCAGGCCGAGGTGCTGGACGAGCCCGAGCACCGGGTCGTTGGCGAAGCCGCCCTGCTCGGGCGGCAGGCCGAGCAGCGTCTTGTACTCGCCGTCTACGAGCTTCACCGGCAGCGCCGAGAGAGCGATCAGCGGCAGCGTGAAGTAGATCGCGAAGACGGCGATCGCCACGAGCCTGATCGAGGCCGGAATCGAGCGCACGGGGTCGCGCGCCTCCTCCGCGAGGTTCGAGACGGTCTCGATCCCCGTGTAGGCGAGCATCGCGACCGGCACCGCGAGCGCGAGGTTCCCCCACGACGGTGCGACGCCCCAGTGGATGTTGCCGGTGAGGATCTCCGAGTTGAAGACGAGCGCGAAGCCGACCGCAACGAGCAGAAGCTGCGTCGCGAAGTCCACGACGGCCAGGAACACATTGAGCTTCGCCGCCTCCTGGACGCCGACGACGTTGAGCGCGACGAGGAGGATGATTACGACGATTCCGCCGATGACGTCCCAGGGGTTGTCCCGCAACGGCTCCCAGAAGATCGAGAGGTAGTGCGGCACGAAGAACGCCGAGGTCGCGATCGTGACCACGTAGACGAGCATCTGCGCCCACGCCGCCCCGAAGCTGATGAGCTCGTTGAACGCATGGCGGGCGAAGCTCGACGAGCCCCCCGCTTCCGGATAGCGGACGGTGCCCTCGGCATAGGTCGCTGCCGTGCAGGCGAAGATGAGGCCCGCCGCGACGAAGACGAGCGGCGTCAGGCCGAGCGCGTAGACGGCCGTGAGGCCGAGCGCGTAGTAGATCGAGGAGCCGACGTTGCCGTAGGCCGTGGCAAAGAGCGCGGGCGTTCCGAGCACCCGCTCGAGCTGGACCTGACGGCGGCGTCTGCTCGGCACGGCGACTGAGCCTAGCGTGGCCGGAAGACGCGAGAGGCCGGCATCTGCCGGCCCCTCGCGGTGCTGCGGATCGTCGGCGCCGTTACGGCGTGTCGACGCGGACGATCGTCGGGTTCGGCATGCCGCCGACGCCGCTGTACGCGACGGAGCCGAGGTACTTCGTCGCCGGAGCGAGGCCTGTGAACGTCAGGCCGATCGCACCGGTGCCACCAGTGGTCGCCGAGACCGGTGCGCTCACTGTCATGTTCCCGGCTGCGGTCGAGCCGAGCAGCCAGTGGAACAGGGTGAACGTCGCCGTCCCGGGCACGCCCCAGCCGTGGACGTAGACCGTGTAGGCCCCGGCGGCCGGGTTGACGAGATTGACCTCCTCGGCCGACGTTCCGCCACCGCTCGAGCCGACGCGGGTCGCCCCGAGGTAGACATACAGATCGATGTCACTCGCGGGGCTGACGAACGCGTCGAACAGCGAGAACCGGGCGTAGGTCGTCCCGGCCGGGATGGTCACGGGAATCGCGACCTGGCCCGGACCACCCGGGACGAAGGTGTCGGTCGGGTCGTCGGCCACGGTGCCGGCGAAGGTCGTCGCGGGGATGAGGCCGCGAGCCGTCGCGCTGAACGGACCGGTGTACCCGAACGTCACGTTGTAGTTGATCGCACCGCCGGTGCCGGAGACCGACGCCGGAGCCGCGAGAGCAACCGGGCGCACGACGAGCGGGATCCGCACGTTGTGCGTGCCGTCACTCCACGTGAGCTGGCCGCCGACGTAGGCGTTCAGCGTCGCCGTGGTGGTCGTGAACGCGACGGAGAAGCTCCCCGTCTGACCCGGGCTCAGCGTCAGCGAGGACGGGCTGACGATGGTGCTGATCCCGGTCATGCCGGTGACCGTCGGTGTGTAGGTAGCCGAGCCGGCACCGACGTTCGTCACCCTGCGGGTGACGGTCTGAACACCGGCCAGGTCGCCGATCGCAATCGACGGGCTGTTGTAGTCGCTCGGGTCGAAGACCGGTGCCGGGGCGCTCCCGAAGCAGAACGTGCACAGCTTCTGGCTCCGGAGGAAGCCCCGCCAGTCGATCAGGCCGGAGTCGTAGACGAGACCAGGATCGGCCGCGCTGTTCGGGCGCACATGGCCCGCGCCCTGGCGGAAGATCTTGTTCGCGGTCGAGGTCACGTCGAGGACGTCGTAGGCCGACGTCATCAGCGCCGACTTGATCGCCATCGGCGACCAGTCGGGATGCCGCTGCTTCAGCAGCGCTGCGAGGCCGGCGACGTGCGGGGCCGACATCGAGGTGCCGCTGTAGAGGTTGAAGTCACGGCCGGCGTTGCCCGGAGGCGCCACCGCCGCGAGGATGTCCTGCCCCGGAGCGATGACGTCCGGCTTGAGCAGGTCGCCGCCACCCGCCTGCAGCGGGCCGCGCGACGAGAAGCTCGCCGTGAACGGCGCCGGGTCACTGTAGGTGAGCGTCGCAGTGTTGATCGTCGCGGTCGCACCGGGGGTCGCCGCATACGCCTTCACGGCCGCCCGGTCCGTCGACTGCAGGTGCACAGTCGGGACGAAGTGGAAGTCGGCGTTGAGCGAGTTGATGCTGGTGTTGACCAGGATCATCCCGATGCCGCCGGCCTGCTGGACCGCCAGGCTCTTGTTCACGCGACCCGTTACGCCGCGGTCGCAGACCACGATCTTGCCGGCCACGAGCGCCGGGTCGAGCACGGGCGTGCCACCGTTGTCGCCGGCGGAGTAGCACAGAGCCACCCTCGTCGGGTTCGCGAGCGGAAGACCCACCGCGATCGAGTCGACCAGCGGAGCCGGGCGGACCGCGGTCGCCACCGAGGCGCCGAGGTAGGTCACCGCGTTGCCGAGCGTGACCGAGCCGGAGCCGTTGCGGTTGTGCGTGCCGGCCGCGACCGTCGTGACCCACGGGCCCGGGTGCGCGACCGTCGAGGTCGCCGGCCCGCTGTTGCCGGCGGACACGGAGACGAAGACGCCCGCGTCGGCGGCGAAGAGATACGCCACCATGACGGGATCGAGGAAGTTCGTCAGCGTCCCGCTGATCGAGTAGTTGATCACGTCGACGCCGTCGGCGACCGCCTGGTCGATGGCGGCGACGAGGTCACCGGTCTGGCCGCTGGCGGTCGAGGCATCCTCGGTCGACCAGAGGGCCTTGTACGCGGCCACCCGAGCGCGCGGCGCCATGCCGCTCACCGAGCCGAACCCGGCCGAAGGGCCGGTGGTCGGAACGCCGTAGTTGCCGCCGGAAGTCGACGACGTGTGGGTGCCGTGCCCGTTGTAGTCGCGCACGGACATGAACTCCCACGGCCGCAGCGCCTCGAGTGCAGCGTCGCCGCCCCACGAAGCGTTGAAGTGCTGGCCGCCGATCAGCTTCTGGTTGCACATCGAGGCGTTGAAGGCCTCTCCGGGGGTGCACTTGCCGTGCCAGCCAGGGATCTGCTGGTAGATGAGCTTCCCGTCCGCGTCGCGGTCGGTGAAGCTCTTGCTCTCCGGCCAGATGCCGGAGTCGACGACACCGATGATGATGCCCTCGCCTGCACCGGCGGTGTTCTTGTCGCCGGTCGGACCGCCGAGCTGGGCCCAGAGCCCGCCCGGATCCGTGAGGCCGAGGAACGACGGCGTCGAGGACGTATCCTGCGTCACCATCTCCTCCGCCGTGACGGCGACGACGTCCGGCTGCTTCTGAAGCAGCAGAACCTGGCCCTCCGTCAGCTTCGCGGCGACGCCGTTGTAGCTGTAGGCGTAGTCGTAGAGCTTCTCGGCGCCACCGACCTTCGCAAGGGCCGAGTCGTGGGCGTTCTTCAGATAGCCGACGTACTTGGTAACGACGGCCGAAAGCGGGTCGATCTTCTCACCCTTCGCCGGCTTCGTCGCCTTGAGGCCCGCGATGTCGCCGTCGTAGGCGACGACCGGGCTCTGGCTCATCTGAACGATGTAGGTGCTCTTCTCCTGCGCTCCGACGGCGGCGCCGCCGGATACAGCGAAGAGCGTGACGGCCGCTGCGAGCGCAAACAGCGTCGCTGTGGTTCTGAGTCGCATCTGTTTTCTCCCCCGTAGATTTCCGGCCGCTATCCCCGGCGGCCGACCCAAGCGCTCGGGATGCTAGGGCGTCGGACGGCGAGTTTCAAGCTTGAGCGGGCAGGGCCTCGCAGCCCCGCCCGCTCGCACGCGAGCTTCTAGCCGTGAATGCTGATGATCAGCGGGATGATCAGGATCGCGACGATGTTCGTGATCTTGATCATCGGGTTGATCGCAGGGCCGGCCGTGTCCTTGTAGGGGTCGCCGACGGTGTCGCCGGTGACGCCCGCGGCGTGGGCTTCGGAGCCCTTGCCGCCGTAGAGGCCGTCCTCGATCAGCTTCTTCGCGTTGTCCCAGGCGCCGCCGCCGGAGGTCATCGAGATCGCGAGGAAGAGGCCCGTGACGATCGTGCCGATCAGCAGGCCGCCGAGCATCTCGGCGCTGATGATCCCGACGACGATCGGGAAGGCGATCGGGATCAGGGCCGGGACCATCATGCCCTTGATCGCCGAGCCGGTGACGATCCCCACCGCCGTCGAGTAGTCGGGTCGCGACGTGCCCTCCATGATCCCGGGGTTCTCGCGGAACTGGCGCCGCACCTCCTGCACGACCTCGCCGCCGACGCGGCCGACGGCCGTCATCGCGAGCGAGGCGAACAGGAACGGCATCAGGCCGCCGACGAAGAGGCCGGCGATCACCCACGGGTCGCTGAGGCTGAACATCGTCTCGAGCCCCCCGTCGGTGAGCCCGGTCGTGTAGCTGTCGAAGAGCACGAGGGCGGCGAGCGCGGCCGACCCGATCGCGTAGCCCTTCGTGACCGCCTTCGTCGTGTTGCCGACCGCGTCGAGCGGGTCGGTGACGGCGCGCACGGAGTCCGGCAGGTCGGCCATCTCGGCGATGCCGCCGGCGTTGTCGGTGACCGGGCCGTAGGCGTCGAGCGCGACGATCAGGCCGGTCATCGAGAGCTGCGCCATCACGGCCACGCCGATCCCGTAGAGGCCGGCGAAGTGATGGGCGAGCAGGATGCCGGCGGCGATCACGAGCACCGGCGCAGCGGTCGCCCGCATGCCGACGGCGAGGCCCTCGATGATGTTCGTCGCGTGGCCCGTCTGGGAGGCCTTCGCGATCGACTTGACGGGGTTCCAGCGGCTGCCCGTGTAGTACTCGGTGATGGCTACGAGCAGGAACGTGACGACCAGGCCGACGATCGCCGATGCATAGAGCTCCCCGAAGCTGAACTTGCCGTCATCGAAGGCCATCGTGACCGGGATGAAGCCGAGCGCCGAGAGCACGGTGGCGACGATCACGCCCTTGTAGAGGGCGTTGATGATCGCGTTTTGCCCCTTGCCGACGCGGGTGAAGAACGTGCCGACGACGGAGGCGAGGATCGAGATGCCGCCGAGCGCGAGCGGGTAGACGACGAGGCCGCTCGTGGGGAACGAGATCCCGAGCAGCATCACGGCGACCGCAGTCACGGCGTAGGTCTCGAAGAGGTCGGCCGCCATGCCTGCGCAGTCGCCGACGTTGTCGCCGACGTTGTCGGCGATCACGGCCGGGTTGCGCGGATCGTCCTCGGGGATGCCCGCCTCGATCTTGCCGACGAGGTCTGCTCCCACATCCGCGGCCTTCGTGAAGATGCCACCGCCGAGCCGCGCGAAGACGGAGATGAGCGAGCCGCCGAAGGCGAGGCCGATGAGGTCGTCCACCGCCGACTTCGACGAGTTGTCGAGCCAGCCGGTGAGCACCCAGTAGTAGCCGGCGACCCCGAGCAGGCCGAGGCCGACGACGAGCAGCCCGGTGACCGAGCCGGCGCGGAAGGCGACGTTGAGCGCCGGCTTGACGCCGCCGCGGGCCGCCTCCGCGGTGCGCGCGTTCGAGCGCACGGCGACGTTCATGCCGATGAAGCCGGCCGCCGCCGAGAAGACCGAGCCGATGAGGAACCCGATCGCCGTCCCCCACCCGAGCTTGGGGTAGAAGCCGATCACGAGCAGCGGCACGACCGCGACCACCGCGATCGTCGTGTACTGCTTGCGCAGGTACGCCGCGGCGCCTTCCTGCACGGCACGCGAGATCTCCTGCATCCGCTCGTTGCCGGCGGGCTGCCTGAGCAGCCACATCGTCAGGTACAGGCCGTACAAGACGGCGACGCCGGCGCACGCGAGTGCGAACGCTACGGCGTGTTCATTGAAGAAGTCCATCCGGTTCCTCCTGGCCCCGTCACAAAGCAAGCGCCGAGGAGTCCCCGGCGCGGGGCATTATCTATCACACGCGCCGGATTCGGAGCGAAGAGAACCGGGAGTTACGAGAGTTCGAGCTGCGGGCACGGCACGGGTGGCCCGAGCCGCCGCTCGAGCCGCTCGATCATCTCGTCGTCGAACGTGCCGCGGATCGAGTCCACGCGCTCGTGCGCTTCGCCGTGCGCGTACCCCATGTACTCGACGAGGAAGCTCTCGAGCACCCGATGGCGCCACAGCGCCCGCTCGCCCGCGACGCGCCCGGCGTCGGTGAGGAGCACCTCGCGCCCCGCGCCGCGCCGCACGAGCCCCGACGCCTCGAGCCGCTCGAGCGCCTCGCCGGCGGTCGCGCGCGAGATGCCGAGCGCCCGAGCGACGTGCGCGGCGAGGACCGGCGTGACCGCACGGCAGTCGGCGGCCGGGGAAGCGAGCGCGTACACCGCCTGGAGGTAGTCCTCGGGGGAGTGCGACCGCTTGGCGCCCGGCCGGAGTGCGGGCCGGGCCGACGGAAAGCGCCGCGTGCCGTGCGCCCGGCGCTCGCCGAGCGCCTCCTCGAGCAGGGCCGCGACGGCCGCGGCGCTCGGTGCGCCCTCGAGCGCCTCGAGGCCGACCGACACGACGTCCTCGCCGTGCGCGACGAGCGAGCGTGTCGCGCAGGCGGAGGCGCAGCCGTCGATCGCCACCACGGCAGCTTCCTTCCCTGCTCCGGCGAGCAGGCGCCTGGCCTCGACGGCCACGTCGGCCGCGAGCGAAGCGTCGCGGGATGCGCCAGAGCATGCGACGACCACAGGGCGGCGCTTACGCATGCCGGACAGTGTAAGGCATGCCTTACATGTTGTGTAGGGTCTGGTGGAGATGACGGCGCAGACGATCGGGGCCGCAGCGAGCGCGTGACATCGGCGCTCGTCATCACGGCCCGCGAGACGCTCGAAGCCACCCTACTGCTCGGCCTGGTGCTCGCCGCTTTGCGCCGTGGCGGCGGGCGTGACTTCGGAACCGCTGTATGGGCTGGCGCCACGCTCGCGCTCGCCGCCAGCGCCGTGCTCGCCACGGTGCTCATACTCGCGTTCGGCGGCCTTCACGGAACGGCGGCAGAGGCGAGCGAGAGCACGCTCATGTGGGCGGCCGCAGCGCTGCTGACGTACGTGCTCTGGTGGCTGCGCCGGCACGCGCGCGAGCTCGGGCGGGCGCTCGCCGCCGACGCCGAGCGAGCCCTCGCCCGCTCCGGCCTTGCCGTCGCCGGTGTCGTCTTCCTCGCCGTCTTCCGGGAGGGGGCCGAGACCGCGCTCTACCTGACAGCGGCTGCAGGCAACAGCGGCGGCACACCGGTAGCCGCCGGCGCTGCGCTCGGCTTCGGGGCAACTGCGGCCACCGGCTGGCTCGCCTACGCGGGAGGGATGCGCACAGTCGACCCCCGCCGGTTCTTCGCCGTGACGGAGGCCGTCTTGCTCGTGTTCGCCGCTGGGCTCGTGGCCCGGGCGACGCTCGGGTTCCAGGCAGTCGGCATCTTCCCGGGCACGATCACCGTCTGGAACACCGGGGGGCTCCTGTCCGACACGAGCCCCGCCGGTAGCGTCCTGCGCAGCCTCACCGGCTACACGGCGGCGCCGACGTTGCTTCAGCTCGTGCTCTGGCTCGGCTTCCTCGCGCTCGTGGCCGCAGTCAGGAACGGCGGAGATGCTCGTTCGGTCGCTGACGGCGCCTGGCGCTCGGCGCCCATCGGGTCCGGCTACAGCGACCGGCTCTATCGCCTCCTGCGTGCGCCTCGCCTGACACTGGTCGCGCGTGCCGCAATGGGCGTGCTGCTCGCGCCGCTGCTGGCGGTGGCCTTGCTCCGCCTCGACGTCGGCCCGTTCGACAACGAGGGACCGTTGCGAGTCGGGCCGTTCGCCGGTGGTGGCGAGAACGAGAACAACCTCTTCAACTTCGCGCTCTGGGTGCTGTGGCTGCCGCTCCTGACCGTCGCGACGCTTTTCCTCGGCCGCGTTTGGTGCGGCAGCCTCTGCCCGCTGCGCCTCGCAACCGACGCGGCCCGCGCGCTCGCCGACCGGCTCGGCTTCCGCGGCGCGGGCACATCGCGCCGGGTCCGGCTCGGCTGGCTGCTGCCGAGCGCGTTCATCCTGGTGACCTTCCTCGTCAAATGGCTTGACGTGCAGCGCGTCGCAGCGGCCGGCGCCGTCTTTCTCCTCACGGTCAGCGGGCTTGCGGTTGCCGTCGGCTTCCTCTTCCGGACCGGAACCTGGTGCCGCTACCTCTGTCCGGCGGGTGGCTGGCTGGCGCGCGTCGCGAGGCTCAGCCCGCTCGCGCTGCGCGCCGACCCGAGCGTCTGCGCAACCTGCGTCGACAAGCCGTGCCTGACGGGAACGGCGCGGGCCGGCCGCTGCCCTGTCGCCCTCAACCCGCCGCGGCTCGCCTCGACCCAGCACTGCCTCGCCTGCTGGTCGTGCGTCGCCAACTGCCCGGCGGACCGGTCGTCGCTGCGTCTGGCGTGGCGCGCGCCGGGCGCCGAGCTGCTGAGGCCCCACGCTCCGAATATGTGGGAGTCGCTCTTCGTCGCGTCGATGCTCGGGATGTACATGGCCGTCGGGCACCGCTCGCCGGAGCTCGCGCAGGTTCCGTGGCCTTTGCTCTTCTTCGGCTTTGTCGCTCTCTCGACGCTCTTCTTCGTCGCTGCGTGCGCCGTCTCGGCGCCGCTTGCCGGGATCCCGCTGCGGCGGGCCCTCTCCACGTTCGGCTACGTCTTCCTGCCATTGGAGTTCGGCACAGCCCTGATCGCTTTCGGCGACGACGCCCTCGAGCTCTTCGGCGCCGTCCAGCCGGCAGCCTCGGTGCTGCTCGCCGGCGGCTTCGTCTGGAGCGTCGTGGTCGGGGTCTCCGTCCTGCGCACCCAGTCGCGCGGCGGGATCCGCGCCGTTCTCGCCGGCGTGCCGCTCGGGGCGATCCTCCTCAGCCTGCTCTTTGTCTGGCTCCAGTGGTACGCGTCGGGGCCGGTGTTCGATCCGACCTAGCCTGCGGCGGTTACGCGGGCGGGGGCTCGGGCTCAGCCGCCGGCGCCGGTTTGTCTGCCACGGCCTTCGCGTAGGCGAGCTGGAGGTTGGCGACGACCTGGTTGAGGTCGCGCGCGAACTCGGGCGGCACGGTGTCGCCGAGCGCCGGCACGAGAGCCCGGATCGCGTCGATCGCGACGCGCGCCTGGACGAGATCGCCGACCTCGAGCTTCTGCCAGCCGAGCGAGGAGACCAAGGTCAGGGTCTGGGCGAGGACGTCCGACACCTTGAGCTGCCGGATCCGCTCGGCGAGCTCCTCCGGCGTCAGCTCTTCCTCAGCCACGGACCCGCTCCGTCACGCCGACCTGCTCGGCGTAGATCTCCTCGAGCGACCAGCCCTCCTCGTGCCGGGCGATCTGGCGCTCGGCGGCGTTCCGCTCCGGGATCGCGAGGTACGGCGCGGCGCCGATCTCCTCTGCCAGCGGCCACACCCACTCGAGCAGCTGCTCGAGGCGCGCCCGGGCCGGGATCGCCTCGCCGCGCTCGAAATCGATCAGCTCGCCCGCGAGGCCGTGCCGGATCGCGCGCCAGACATTCTCCTCGATCAGGCGGTGCGGCAAGTCGGTCGGCGGCTCGCCCTCGTCGTGGGCGCGCGCGATACGGGCGGCGAGCGAAGCCGCGAAGGCCGCGAGCGACTGCGCCTCGCCAAGGTCGGGCTGCCCGTCGCAGATGCGGATCTCGACGGTCGGGAAGTCGAGGTGCGGCCGGACGCTCCACCAGAGCTGCGTGGGCTCGGTCACCGAGCCGGTTGCGTACAGGAGGCGGACGTACTCCTCGTACTCGCGCCAGGAGGTGAAGGTGTCCGGGACGCCGCAGCGCGGGAAGAAGCGCGTGAAGACCTGCGTCCGGGCCGAATGCAGGTAGGTGAACACGTTCTCGGCGAACGGCGAGCTGGCCGAGAGCGCGAGCAGCTCCGGCAGGACGTTGCGCAGCCCGTTCGTGACCGCGATCGCCCGGTCGGCGCCGCGGATCCCGACGTGGACGTGCAGTCCGAACGTGTTGTTGCGCCAGACGACGTAGCGGAGGAGCTCGTCGTTGCGGCGATAGTGCGGCGTGTCGATGATCCGCTGCTCCTGCCACGGCGACCAGGGATGGGTGCCCGTCGCGCCGAGCGCGAGCCCCATGGGCTCGGTCAGTGCCTGAAGCTGGGCGCGCCGCTCGGCGATCGCCGCGGGCACGTCGGCGAAGCTCTCGCAGCGCCCGGTCTTGACCTCGACCTCGGAGGCGATCAGCTCGCCGGCGAGGTTCGGCTGCAGCGCCGTGCCCTGCGCGGCGGCCTGCACGTCCTCGAAGCGGTTGACGAGGCCGAGCGTCCCGGGGTCGAGGAGCGCGAACTCCTCCTCGACCGCGACGGTGAAGTCGTCCCCCTGCTCGAACCGCTCGCGCGCGAAACGGAGCTGCTCGTCGGGGCTCAGGCCTTGGGTGTCTCCCATAAGCGCCACTACAGTAGTTGAAGCAATAGATCAGGCGAACGGTGCAAGCAGCCGCTCGCCGACTCCTGCCCAGCTCCAGCGCGCGACCGCGGCGCGGCGCGCGGCGGCCCGGAGCGCGTCGCGGTCGGCGGTCGGAAGCGCCAGCAGCTCGCGCAGCATCGAGGCGAGCTCCGCGGGATCGCCCGCGGCCACAGCTGCGAAGTGACGCAGCCGTGGTGGGTACTCGGCTTCGAGCCCCTCGGCGATCTCGGCGAGCCCGGAGTGGCGCGCCACGAGGGGCGGCGAGCCGGCCGCCGCGGCCTCGGCGGCGACCATGCCGAATGCCTCGGGGAAGATGGACGGCACGACCGTCACGTCGGCGAGCGGCAGCAGGTGGCGCAAGTGCCGGTGCTCGAGTGGGCCGGTGAAGAGGACGCGCTCGCCGGCCAGCCGCTCGAGCTCGTCGCGGTAGTCGCCGAACCCGACGATCACCGCGCGCGCCTCCACGTCGTGGAGCGCCTCGAGCAGGACGTGGACGCCCTTGTTGTAGAGCAGCTTGCCGAAGTAGACGATCGTGGGCTGGTCGCCGGCGAGGAACGCTGCGAGCCGGCCCGCGTTGCCCTCGTCCGGCAGCCGCTCGGCTGCATTGTCCGGGTTCGGCGAGTCACGGCGCGCCTCCTCGAGGAGGCGCGTTAGAGCCTCGTTGCGGTCTTGCGGGCGGAACTCGTCGGTGTCCACTCCCGGTGGTACCTCGTAGACGCTCCCAACCTGACCCACAACATCGGCAAGCACTTCCCGGATGTGCGCCGAGCCGACGAAGACGGCTGCGGCCCTGGCGAGTGTCTCCCTCCCCCACGCCGCCAGGTCCGCGTTCCCGCGCATCGAGTACTCGAGCTCGGAGCCATGCGCCTTGACGGCGAATCGCGCTCCCGTCGCGGCACCGACCGGCCCACCGAGCAGAACGTGGTTGCAGAAGATGAGGTCGGCCGGCAGCAGCTCGCGCAGCGCGGCGGCGTTGGCCTCGACGAAGCCGTCACGCTCGACCTGCGTGCAATCCTGGAGCAGCTTCGCCTCGATCCCCTCGTAGCGGTCGAGCACGAAGACCGGCAGGATCCCGCCGGCGTCGGGCCGGACGACCTGCGCCCGGCCGACGTCGTAGCGCTCGGGGTGACGCTCCTGGCAGACGACGACGACGTCGTGGCCGGCGAGGCTCCACTCCCGCGCGAGCGCTCGCGTGTAGACGTTGGAGCCGGTGCCGCCGAGCAGGTAGCCGTGCCAGAGGAGGATCCTCATCGGCGTCGTCGCTCCCTCGGACAGGGAAATCGGTGACAAGGTCCGCAGGTTTTTTGCCGATACCACGTCTTACTGTGTACCAACGCTGTCCATCCAAGGAGAAGATGTGCGCACACCTGTCCTGCGACACTACGTATTGAACGCGCTGAGGCTCGGCGCGCTCATCGCCGCGCTGGCGCTTGCGTCCGCGTCGGCCGCCCTCGCCACGTCCGCATCCGGGCCGTCCGCGTGGCACAGCGCCGCCGCAGGAACCGTCCCGGCGAGAGCCGGAGACGACGACGGCCCGGGCCGGAAGGACGGCAAGAGCGCCGACGAGGACGACGACGGCGTGCCCGATGCCGAGGACGCCGACGACGACGGGGACGGCGTTGCCGACGTCAAGGACGACGACGATGACAACGACGGCGTCGCAGACGCGAAAGACGCCGACGATGACGACGACGGCGTCGCCGACGTCAAGGACGACGACGATGACAACGACGGCGTCGTGGATGCCAAGGACTTCGACGACGACAACGACGGCGTCAAGGACGCGAAGGACGACGACCACGACAACGACGGCGTTTCCGACGCGAAGGACGGCGACGACGACAACGACGGCGTCGCGGATGCCAAGGACTTCGACGGCGACAACGACGGCGTCATCGACTCGCTCGACCGCGACGAGGACGGCGACCTGATCACGAACGCGAGCGACTACGACGACGGCGACGACGGGATCACCGACGCGAAGGACTGCGACGACGACAACGACGGCGTCGCCGACGCGAAGGATGTCGACTCCGACAACGACGGGATCCCGAACGCGAAGGACGCAGACGACGACAACGACGGCGTCGCCGACGCGAAAGACCTCGACCCCGACAACGACGGGATCCCGAACGCGAAGGACGTAGACGACGACGGCGACGGAATCGCCGACGCGAAGGACTCAGACGACGACAACGACTGCGTGCCCGACACCGCCGATCGGGACGACGACAACGACGGCGTCCCGGACTCGAAGGAGCGGCGCGCAGCCTAGATCGCGCCTACAGGCTCCGACAACGTGAAAGCCCCGCCACTGCGGGGCTTTCACCATTCTCGGCCCGGCTACGTCAGATGGAAATACAGGGCGTAGAGCAGCTCGACGGCGGGGTTCGACGTGTGCACAGCAACGTCCGCCGGCGTGTCGAGCAGCGCCTCGGAGTAGTTGAAGATGATCTTCACCCCGGCGGCGATGAGGTCGTCCGCAGCCTGGCGGGCCCCCTCTGCCGGCACGGCGAGCACCCCGACGATGATGTTGTGCTCGCGGATGCCGCTGGCGAGGCTCGAATACGGGCTGACGGTGACGTTGCCGATGTTGCGGCCGACCTTGTCGGGGTCGTTGTCGTAGACGGCCGCGATGTTGATGCCGTGCTCGGCGAAGATCGGCGAGCTCGCAATCGCCTGGCCGAGGCGGCCGGCGCCGACGAGGGCGATGTTGTGCTGCCCCTGCGTCCGCAGGATCTTGCGAATCTCGCCGAGCAGCGAGCCGATGTTGTACCCGACGCCTCGCTTGCCGAACTTGCCGAAGCCGGACAGGTCCCGCCTGATCTGCGTCGCGTTGATGTTCGTGTAGTCGGAGATCTCCTGCGAGGAGATCCTCTCCTTGCCCATCTTCTCCGCCTGGGCGAGCACCTGCAGGTACCGGCTCAGTCGCGCGGCGACCCCTACCGTCAACCGATCCGCCAAGGCGTGCTCCTTCGATTCATGAGGTTTGTAACAGCGCGGCACATTCTGCCAGCGCCGCCACGCGCGTGGCGCCTGAACCGGCTACAGCCGGCCGGCAAGCCGCTCGCGCATCGCCTGCAGCGGTACGAAATGCGTGAAGACACGCTCGCCGTCGATCTCGACGACGGGGATGTGCTCGCGATACGCGGCCTCGAGAGCCGCGATCCCGCCGATGTCCACCTTGCGATAGTCGAAGCCGAGCTCGCGTGCGAGCCGGTCGAGCACGTCCTCCGCGCCCGTGCACAGCACGCAGTCGCGAGCGCCGTAGAGCACGATCGCGGGCGGAGCGGACGCAGCCATGCCGCAGTCAATCTAGACGGGTTCGCGCGAGCGAAGCGACGCGCAGCGCCGGAACAACGAGAACCGACCTCGCGCGGAGCGGGATTCACTCCCGCGCAGCGCACGCCAGTGTTCGAGCAGCGAGGACTGCCGAAGGAGGGGGCTCGCGGGGGAACCATGGGTTCCCCCGCGATAGGGTACGGGGAGAGCCCGCGCGTGACAGTCGCCTCGGCGACACGCGGCACTGCCCGGCCGGACCCGGCGGGCCGC
>Ga0082335_1002371_pt1 | contig 35474 bp, 24 predicted proteins | sample Subgrocontami58m_FD_72375 | JGI IMG/M metagenome (GOLD analysis project Ga0082335, IMG submission 72375) | Subsurface groundwater microbial communities from S. Glens Falls, New York, USA - GMW37 contaminated, 5.8 m (SPADES assembly) (version 2) ... | reverse complement strand
TCCTGCCGGAATCGCTTCGTGAAGACCGAGACCTGGCCGGCCACGTCGCCGAGGTCGATCTTGCCGCGGCCGCCTTGCAGCACGGCGGTGGACTGGTAGCCGCGCTCGGTTTCGGAGCCGACCTCGAAGGGCGAGAGGACGATGGGGTCGTCTTTGTCAGTCGCCGCGGGGCTCCGCGCTGAAGTCGCCGGCGCGACCTGCGCGTCGGCGACCGGCAGCGCGAGGGCGACGCACAACGCACGCAACCGCAGGGTGGGTCGTTTCATGGAGTGTGGGGTTTGGAAAAATCGCGGCGACGACGAATCGGCACCGGTGGACCTGGGGTTTGTCCGCCTGCTCACTCGCTCCGAATCAGTGCCGCGCGCAAGAAAGAATTTTCAACGCGCGAGACGACGGGAGCATCTCCAAGTTGTCAGTCAAGCGTAGCGCCGGCATCCTGCCGGCAAGTGGCTGCGGCTTCCAGCCGCAGACTCATCGGCTGGAAATCGCTGCCGCTCGCAATGCCGGCAAGATGCCGGCGCTACGTTCAGGCCGCTGCGGTCACCGGCGACCGGCAGATGCGCCCCGAAATGAGATGCCTGAATGTAGGGCGGGGTCTCCCGACCCCGCCGAGCGGGTAGCACACTAATATGCGGCGGGGTGCGGAGACCCCGCCATACAGCGGTGTGGTCGGTCGCGCGGCTTTACCGCCGCTCCGGCACGGCGACGAAAGCGAGCAGCCCGGGCGGTTTTCGTTTTTCCGGCTCGGAAAATGGCACGATTCGGTCATCTCACCTGCGTGCCCCGCCCCATGAAATTTCCTGCGCTGCTCGTTGTCCTCGTCGTCGTGTTGTCCGCTGCGCGTGCGGAAGAGAACTGGCCGGAGTTTCGCGGGCCGACGCGCCAGGGACTCTCCGACGCGACCGGGCTGCCGCTGACCTGGAGCGATTCGCAGAATGTGAAGTGGCAGACCGCCATCCACGGCAAAGCTTGGTCATCGCCGGTGGTGTTCGGCGAGCAGGTGTGGATCACGACGGCGACCGAAGAAGGAAACGATCTCTTCGCCATCGCGGCCGACCGGCGCACGGGAAAGGTGGTGCACGATTTGAAGCTCTTCCGCGTCGACGCGCCGCAATACGCGGACCGCTTCAACAGCTATGGTTCGCCGACGCCGGTGATCGAGGCCGGTCGCGTGTATGTGACGTTCGGCTCGGCCGGCACGGCGTGTCTCGACACCAAGACGGGCCGCGTGCTCTGGGAGCGGCGCGATTTGGAGTGCAATCACTATCGCGGCGCGGGTTCTTCGCCGACCTTGTGGCGGAACCTGCTCATCCTGCATTTCGACGGCTCGGACCAGCAGTACGTCGTTGCGCTCGACAAGGCGACCGGCCGCACGGTGTGGCGGACCAACCGTTCGGTCGACTTCCAGGATCTCACGCCCGACGGCAAGCCGGTCCGCGAGGGCGATTTTCGGAAGGCGTTTTCCTCGCCGATGGTGATCACGCACGAAGGCGTCCCGCTTCTGCTCAGCGTTGGCTCGAAGGCGATGTATGGCTATGAGCCCGACACCGGCCGGGAAGTCTGGCGCGTCGAGGATCGGCGCTACCACACCAGCACCGTGCGGCCGGTGGTGGGTCACGGCATGGTCTTCTTCGCGACGGGACTGCCGAAGGGCGACCTGTGGGCGGTGAAGCTCGGCGGCCGTGGGGTCATCACGGATACGCATGTCGCGTGGAAGCTGAGCGGCAATGTGCCGAACCGCCCGTCGCCGGTGCTGGTGGACGACTTGATCTACATGGTGAACCAGGACACCGGCGTCGCGACGTGTGTCGAGGCGAAGACCGGCGAGGTGGTCTGGCGCGAGCGGCTGCCGGGCACCGGCCACCATTCCGCGTCACCCGTGCACGCCGAAGGCCGGATATATTTTTTCAGCGAAAGCGGCTCCTGCCCGGTGATCGCGGCGGGCCGGCAGTTCAAGGTGCTCGCAGAAAACAAACTCGGCGACGGCTTCATGGCCTCGGCGGCGATCGCGGGGCAGGCGCTGTACCTGCGCTCGAAGTCGCATTTGTATCGGATCGAGCAGTGAGGCGGGCGCGTTTGCACGCCGCGTAGCGCGGTCACTCTGACCGCGCAGCTGGTCGGAAGGGGTATCGGATCGTCGCTCGAGCACGCTCAGGGTGAGCGTGCCACGCTCGCACGGCCGCGCCGGGGCGGGCCACCCGTTCGGCTCCCCTACCGCACGTAATCCGCGGCACCTTCTTTCGGGGCGGCCGCGTACTTTCGTTCGGGCGTATGCTCAGCGGCAATAATCGCGTGGATGCGCTGCATCACCTCCGGATGCTCGGCGCTCACGTTCTTCGTCTCCTTCACGTCGTTCTTCAAATCGTACAGCTCCCAGTCCTTCGCGGTTTTTCCGCGGACCGCTTTCCAGTCGCCCAACCGCACCGCCTGCTGCGTGGTGTTCAGATTCGCGCCCGCCGCCTCCCAATACAGGAACTCGTGCTTCTGCTGCCCGGGTTTCCCGAGCAGTGTCGGCGCGATCGAGTTGCCGTCGGTTTTCGGCAGGTGAGCGGTGGCGCCCGCGAGCTCCGCCAGCGTCGGCATCACATCCGGAAAATATCCGGGCAAATCGCTGACCGACCCCGGTTTGATCTTGCCCGGCCAGCGCACAATGAGCGGCACGTGCGTCCCGCCCTCGTAGAAATCGCCTTTCGCGCCGCGGCGCCCCGCCGCGCCGTCGAAGAATTCCACGAAGATGTCGCGCCACGCGCCGGGTTGCGGCCCGTTGTCGCTGCTGAAAAACACGACCGTGTTGTCGTCGATCCCCAGCCGCTTGAGCAGGGCCATCACCTCGCCGAGATAGCGGTCCATCCGGGCGACCATGCCGGCGAATTCCGGCAGCGCATCGTCGCTGCCGATGTATCCGGGACGTGGATCCGGCCGCGCCACCTTCCGCCACTGGCCCTGGTAGTTTTCCCATGACTCGATCGGTGCGGTCAGCTCGACGTGCGGCAGCGTCGTCGGCAGGTACGCGAAAAACGGCCGGCCGGCCCTGGCCTGGGTTTCGATGAACTTCAACGCCTGGCCTTGCACCACGTCGGCCGAGTAGCGGCTCCGCTTCTTTCCCTCGTTCTCGGGAATCGGATACCGCTCGAGGTTGCTCATCAGGTAATACGGATAGTAGAAGTGCGCGTGGACCTGGCTGTACTGGCCGAACCACGTGTCGAAGCCCTGCTTCACCGCGACGCCGGAATTGGTCTCGCGGCCGAGGCCCCACTTGCCGAAACCGCCGGTGGCATAGCCCGCCTGCTTCAACACCTCGGCCACGGTCACGTCGGTGTCGTAGAGGAAACGGTCGAGCCCGTTGTTGCGCACCGGCGTATGGCCGGTGTGCAGCCCCGTCATCAGCGTGCTGCGCGACGGCGCGCAGACGTTGGCGCCCGCGTAGAACTGGGTGAAACGCATGCCCTCGCGCGCGAGCTGGTCGACGTTCGGCGTCTTGATTTTCTGCTGACCATAACAGCCGACGTGACCGATCCCGAGATCGTCCGCCAGGAAGAACACGATGTTTGGCGGCCGCGCCGGGGCGGCGAGGACGGAGTGGGACAGGGTGGAACCGGCACCGAGCGCGAGGAGAAGCAGCGAGCGAATCATGAGGAAATTTACGGAAAGCGCGTGGCGCGGTCAACCTGACCGCGGTTCAACGACGAGAAATATTGCCCGACCTGCGCGGTCAGGTTGATCGCGCTACGGCTCGCGCCACCGCACCACTGACAATATTTGCGATTAACGTAGCGCTAATCGGGTCGGACTCCTATGGAGCGCGGCGGGCGGGGGCTGCGTTCACCAGCGGCGGCAATCCGACCGCGCCGATGTCGCCATGCGTCAGCGTTTCCCACACCATGTGATTCAAATCGGCGCCCGTGGGGCGGTTCGTCGGGAGCACCTTCGCCATCCGCGGCAACGCCGCGCCCAACCGCGTATGGAAATGGTTGAACGCGATTTCCCAGGTCGGCTCGAGGGCGAACTCGAGTTTTTCCGGGGCGGGCGTGTTGTTCGGCGGCAGGTACTGCGCCTGGTATTCCATTGCCGCGATGATCCGCGCGCCCTGTTCGGCGTACAAATCGAGTCCCTGCTGTCGCGCGGTCTCGGCGGTGTTCACCATCGAGGCGAACGCCATGGCCGCGTGATGCGGATCGCGCGCCGTCTCCTGCAGCAGTCCCTCGACCAGCGGCGGCAGGTAGCCCTTGTTGCTCCAGGGCGCCGATGTCGGCAATCCGCTCGGGGGCGCGAGCGGTGCCGGCCCGTCGGACTTCAGGTAGATGTAAGCCGGCGCGCGGCCCCGCCACATGCGGATGCCATGCGCGAAAAGCACGCGGTCGTCGTTGAACACGCCGATCCCCACCAGCGCTTCGCTCATCGCCAGCTCCTTGTTGCCGTTCTCGTCGCAGCCATTGATCAGCGACGGCACATATTGCGTGACGAGCATCTGCTGGAACCGCGCGATGTCCGGCTGCGGCCACAAGTCGCCGCGGTAACGAATGATTTCCGCCGCCCGCGGCCAGACCGACGCCGCCCACGCGGCCTGCACCGGGCCATTGTCGTTGAGGTGGCCGCCGGTCAGGGTGCCCGCCCACGCGTTCATGATGCGGATCGCGTTGCGCGCGTAGCGCTCATCGCCCGTGACGGTCCACGCGAGCGCCTGCGTGTAGGCGGCGGTGGCGTCGCGCCGCTCGTCCTTGCAGCCGATGTCGGGCCGCGAATAGGGACCGCACTCCACCGTCGCATGCGGCGTCGGCGTGTAGTCGGGCGCGGCCAGCGGGCTCGCGAGCAGCGCGGCGAACGCCGTCTTCTGCGGCTCGACTCCCTGGGCAACGCGATCGCGGACCAGGTCAAGCTGCGCGCGGTTCACAAGGATGCCGGGATGGCGGAACGGCACGTTGGACGTGTCCTGCTTCGCGCCCGCCAACGGGCAAAGCGACAGCAGCGCCAGGGTGACAAGGCTGAGTCGGCGCCTTGCGGAGAGAAACCGCGAAGTGACGCGAATGAGCGCGCAGTTCAGGGCGGAACAAAAGGGACTCGACGATCGATGCTTGCCGGCGGGTGAGTGCTTCAATTGCGACGGGTTCAGAACGCCACCGCGGGCGGCCTTCCAAATTGGGATCACGTTCATGGAGAGACGACCCGTCAAACGCGGGCAAGCCTCCGTGTCGTCCTGCGCATGGCGAACGGCTACTCTTCCAGTCGCCAGCATCCGTCCCTTCGCGTCACTTCGTGTCCTTCGCGGTTGAATGGAATATCTGCGGCTGGGCGAACGCATGCGGTTGGAAGGATAATAGCGGAGCGCCGACGGATTGAGACCGCGGGATGTCCCAATCGAAAGCCGCGCTGCTATTTCCTCTCTCGACCGTCTGTTCTGCTCAACTCCGATTCCATGGCCAATTCTCGACGTGACTTCCTGAAATCCGCCGCGCTGCTGCCGCTGGCCGCCTCCGCCGGCGCCGGCCTCGGCGCGAACCGCGCGCTCGCCGCGGTCGAGCCGCCGAAGCGCGTCGGCGGCCCGCTGCTGAAGGTTTCCTGCAACGCGTACTCGTTCGCGAGACTGCTGAACGATCAGCTGCAGCAACGCGGACCGGGGATCAGCCTGTTCGATCTCGCGGAGTTTTGCGCGAAGGCGGGCTTCGATGCCTTCGACCCGACGGGGTATTATTTTCCAGGTTACGAGAAGGACGGGACGGGCGTGCCGACGGACAAGTTCATCTACGCCTTGAAGCGGAAGGCGTTCGACCTGGGACTCGGCATCAGCGGCACGGGCGTGGGCAACAACTTTACCGTCGCGGACCGCGCGGCGCGCGCCAACGACGTCGTGCGGATCAAGAAGTGGGTGGAGGTCGCGGCGAAGCTCGGCGCGCCGGTCGTGCGCGTGTTCGCCGACACGCAGATGCGCGCGCAGACCTGGGAGACCGTTTCCAAGGGCGCGACGCGCGATCAGGTGGAGGCATGGATCGCTGCGGACATCCGCGCCTGTGCAGAGCACGCGGCGAACTTCGGCGTGATCATCGGCGTGCAGAACCACGGGGACTTCATCAAGACCGCCGACGATCTCATCGCCCTGATCAAGCGGGTCGATTCGCCGTGGTGCGGCGCAATCGTGGACACGGGCTATTTTCGCGCGGTCGATCCCTATGCGGAGATGGCGAAGGCCGCCCCGTGGGCGGTGAACTGGCAGGTCAAGCAGAGCCCGATGGGCGTGGAGAAGGAGGCCGAGGCGCCGACCGATCTTCGCCGGCTGCTGAAGATCATCCGTGCGTCCGGCTACCGCGGGTATTTGCCAATCGAAACGCTTTCGCCGCGCGGCGGTGGGGGCGGGTACGATCCGTTTGCGGTCGTGCCGAAATTCCTCGCCGAGCTGCGCGCGGCCATCGCCGCCACGATATGAATGCAGCCGGGGTCGCTGACCCGAATGGCGCCAGGTTGACGATGTTGTTCGTCATGTTTTCACGTAGCGCGGTCAATGCGCCGCAGGCGCACAAGTCTGACCGCGCCTCCGCCGACCGGAAATTTCGCTCGAAATGCGCGGTCAGGTTGACCGCGCTACGGCTGGCGCCATCACCGACACCCGCAATGTCCACCGCTTGACTTGGCGCCCTGTGTCGCTGACCCCGGCCAATCCACCGACCTCAACGAGGCCGGCTACAACGTTGCACAACGTCATTGATACTTGGACATACTTGGAGGGACGACCTCCGTGTCGTCCGCGGCCCGCACGGAGGCGGGCCCTCCAGGCATGTGCATTCAACAATGACGTCGTGTCCAGATTACCATGACTCCACTGTTCCGATACGCGGGCTTCCTGGTGTTGGCTTGTGCCGCGCTGGTGGCAGCCGAGGAAAAAGCAGTCACGTTCGTTCCGGCCCAGCCCGGCGCGCAACCGCGGACGCCCGAGCCGCCGACGCTCGGCGCGCGACCGCCGTCGGGTGCGGTCGTGCTGTTCGACGGCACGAACCTCGACGCGTGGGCCGCCAAGGCCGGCAAGGATTGGCTGAAGGAGGCCGGTCCCGCCCGCTGGAAACTGGCGGCCGGCGGCGCCGTGGAAATCGTGCCTGGCGCGGACTCGCTGATTTCGCATCGGAAGTTCGGCGACTGCCACGTGCACGCGGAGTTTCGGACGCTGGGCGCGCCGACCAACAGCGGCATTTACCTGCAGACGCGCTACGAGGTGAACATCAACGAGACGTTCGGCCAGCGCGAGGGCACGCCGTGCGGCGGGCTCGACAATTGCACGAACGTGAAGCCGGCGGCGCGCGCGAGCCGAGCGCCGCTCGAGTGGCAGACCCTCGACATCGATTTCACCGCGCCGCGTTTCGATGCCGCCGGGCAAAAGGTTGCGGCCGCGCGCGCCACCGTGCTGCTCAACGGCGTGAAGCTGTACGATCGTCAGGAACTGAATCCGCCGAAAGGCGCCGCGGGCCGGCTCGGTGAGGCGCCGACGGGCCCGCTCATGCTGCAGGAGCACGGGATGCCAATGCAGTTCCGAAACATTTGGGTGGTGGAGCGGTAGGGTGCGACGGCAGCCGCGCGCATGGTCTTTTGTAGGCGGGGTGCCCTCCCCCCGCGCGGCCGGCGACGACGACTCGAAAATGCGGGGTGAGGGCACCCCGCACGGCGGCGTCATTTTTGGAGGGCCCGCCTCCCGTCTCCGCCCTGCGGGCTACGACGCGGCCGGAATGGATTGGCGTGCCGAAGCCTTGGCGAAGGCAGCTGTGCGGGCCGCGGACGACACGGAGGTCGTCCCTCCAGAACTCGTGAGAACGGTACCGCGCTGGGCAACCCCGCCGACAGTCGACTGCATGATCCATTTGTGTCCGAATTCGCGCTGCGACCGCTATTGCTCTGTGAGTTCACTCTCCATGAAAAAATCCCTCCTCGTCGCCGTCGGCCTTGGCTGCGCTGCGCTGTTCGTCTCGGGTCGCGCCTTGGCCGCCGCCGGACTCGGGCCCAAGGCGAAAATCTTCGCCGAATTCGACCAGAACAAGAACGGCGTCATCGATGGCGACGAAATCGCCGCCGTGCGCAAGGCGTTCGCCGCGGACCCGAAGGGGCAGTTCGCGCGCTACGACACCGACCACGACGGCAAGCTCAGCGCGTCCGAAATCGCCGAGATCAAGCCGCCGGGCGCCGGCGGCAAGAAGGGCGGCGACAAGAAAGGCGGAAAGAATGCCGACACCGCTGCGCCCAAGGCAGCGAAGTAAATCCAGGAGAAGTTCCAGACCGCCTCGTAGCTGCGAGCGTGAGCGAGCGGACAGACCACCACTCGCTCACGCTCGCGGCTACGACCGAACCAAGACGAACCGACTTTCGCGGTATCAGACCCAAAGCAAATGAAAAACTACCCTAGTCGCATCCTGCTCGCCGGCGGTGCCGCACTCGCGATCGCGTCGGCGTCAGTCGCCCAATCCAACGCCCCGGCGCGTGCCGCCGGCGACGAGACGATCCTCCTCTCCGAGTTCACGGTGAAGGAATCGTCCGCGACGGGTTACGTCGCGTCGGAGTCGATCACCGGCACGCGCGTCGCCACGCAAATCAAGGACCTGCCCTTCGCGGTGAGCGTCGTCACCAGCGAGTTCATGAAGGATTTCGACTTCTTCGACATCGCGAGCGACCTCGTCTACGTGGCGAACCTCAACGGCGTCGACACGCAGGGTAATTCCAACCTGCGCGGGTACGGCGCGACGTTTTATCTGCGCAACGGATTCTACCGGCTCGGGCTGGTCGATCGCGTGAACACCGATCGGATCGAGGTGATCAAGGGCCCGAATGCCGCGATTTACGGCGCCACGTCGCCCGCCGGGTTGATCAACATCGTGACGAAACGGCCGCGCTTCGGCGTGACTTCCGAGCAGCTCACGCTCACGGCGGGTTCGCACGACATGATGCGCGGCGAGATCAACGTGAACACGCCGCTCGGCTCGCTCGGCAAGGTCCAGTTTGCGCAGCTCTTCAGTGCCAACGCGCAGAACGCTGACTCCGAGACGCCCTTCGCCACCACGAAGAACCGGCTGATCGACGAGAACATCCTCGCGAAGTTTCCGGATGGCAGCACGCTGAACTTCGAGATCGAGTGGTCTGCGCGCAAGGGCGTGCCGGCGACGTCGACGCTGCCGTTCCAGTACAACTCCGCGACGCGCACCTACTCCTCGATTCTGCGGCGGGATCTCGCGCATGTGAGCCAGGGCGGACCGGACGCCGTCGCGAACCGCGAGCTCACCTCGGCTTACCTGACCTACGACAAGCGCTGGAACCGCGTGTGGTCGACCCACGCCGGCGCGTACGGGTACGCGCGGCATGCCTTCAACTTCAACAATGGCAGCAACGATCAGTTCGATCCGGTCACGGGCCGTTTCGGCCGCGGCAACGTCATCGTCGATCCGCTGAACGAGGACGGCGGCGCGGGCCAAATCGACACGCTGGCCGACTACGAGTGGATGAACGGTGCCTTGAAGAACAAGACGCTGCTCACCGTCGACTACTCCCAAAACTGGCGGTATCGCGAACAGCGCAGCCCGAACACGCGCGTGTACTCGATCTCCGGAATCCTCCTCGCCAACCCCGACTACGCGCTGCCACCGCGGTCGGCATTCAACATCATCACGCGGCGCGACAAGGTGCGCTGGGACACGCGCGGCTTCTTCCTGCGCCAGCAGACGACGGCGCTGGATGGCCGGCTGATCGGGTTCGCGGGCCTTCGCCGTGACCTCGTCACGTACAACTTCCTTTTCGGCGATCAGTACAACCGGGCCGGCGGCGCGCTGTCGAGCCGCGGAGCCGTGGCGCACTACACCGACAGCGCATGGTCGCCGAATATCGGTGTGAACTATAAGGTGACGCGCCAAGTGGCGGTCTACGCGAGCCACAGCACCTCCTTTTCGCCGGCGGGCCAGGTCGCGAAGCTCAACGATCCCCACCTCGAGAATGAAACGTCGGTCGGCTGGGATTACGGCGTGAAGACCTCGCTGCTCGACGACCGGCTGGTGTTCACGCTCGGCGGCTTCTACATCGATCGCAACGGCGTGAAGGCCACGCAGCGCGATCCCGTCACCGGGCTCAACGAAACCGTGGCGGCCGGCAAGCAGCTGACAAAGGGTTTCGAGTTCGAGGGCGCGTGGCGGGCGACCGATCGGCTGACCCTCATGGCGAGTTACGGCTACGTGAACGCGAAGATTCTCTACAACGGCAACGCGGTGACCGACATTGGGCGGATGCCGGCGGGGCTGCCGATCGATCAAGGCAGCGTCGAGTGGCGGTGGCAGCTCGTCAAGGGCCTGTCGTGGAACGCGGGCGTGATTTACAACGGCGTCGCGTGGCCGAACTCGACCGCGACGGATGCGCGCCGCGAGGTGAAGGCGCCGAGCTATTACCTCGTCAACACGGGCCTGACGTACGCGTGGTCGCAGCGCGATGCGCTCTTTCGGCACGCGATTCGCGTGAGTGCGAAGAACCTCCTGGACCGGGAATATCTGACGTCGCGAGGCGAACTCGGTGCCGAGCGCGGAGTATTCGTTGCCTATACGCTGAGCCATTGAGAAAGTAGGGCGGGCTTAAGCCCGCCCCACGCATATGTCAGCAGACGCAGACCACGAGGCCGAGAGCCGCAAGCGGCTGATGGCGCTGATGACGCGGCACCAGCGCCAGATCTTCGCGTATATCTACACGCTGGTGCCCGACCGGCACGACGCGGAGGATTTGCTGCAGGAGACGAGCGTCGTCATCTGCGAAAAGTTCGACGACTTCACGCCGGGCACGGATTTCGTGGCGTGGGCCTGCCAAATCGCGTGGTGGCGGATCCGTTACGCGCGGCAGAAGTTCGCGCGCTCGAAAGTGGTGTTCGACGACGACGTGCTCGAGGCCGTCGCCCGGACCGCGGCGACGATGCGGGAGGAACTCGACGCGCGGCACGAGGCGCTCGCGGTCTGCCTGCAGAAACTCGCGCCGCGCGATCGCGAACTCGTGCTGACGCGCTACGAGTCCGGCCGCGGCGTGCCGGAGGCGGCGCGCCTCACGGGTCGCTCGATGGACGCGGCCTACAAGGCGCTCAACCGGCTGCGCAAGCTGCTGCACGATTGTGTGACCGACCAGCTGGCGGCGGGCGAAGGAGGGGCAGCATGAAGCTCGGCGATCGCGAGATTCTGGAGCTGAACGAGCTATGCGGTGCCGTTGTCGATGGCACGTTGAGCGACGCGCAGCGGGCGCGGCTGGCGGCACTGCTGCGCGAATCGGAGGCCGCGCGGCGTTATTATGTTCGCGCGCTGAGCCAGTCGGCGAGTTTGCAGGGTTACGCGGCGGAGTCCGTGGCGGGCGCGGCCGACGCGCGGCCGGGGGTGCCGCGGCGCTGGCTGGCCTGGTCGGCCGTCGGCGCGATGGCGGCGGCGCTGGTGCTGGCGATTGGGTGGGGCCGGCGCGATGCGATCCGCCGCGACGAAGGGGGCGCGACGGCGGCGGCGGGCGATTACGTTGCCACCCTCACCGGCGCGAAAGACCCGCAGTGGCTCGCCGGCACGGCGGCGGTTGCGCCCGGCGCGCACCTGCGGCGCGGACAGCGGGTCGAGCTGAATGCCGGCTACGTCGAAATCACGTTCGATTCGGGTGCGCGCGTCGTGCTGGAAGGCGCGGCGTCGCTCGTCGTCAACTCGGCGTGGGATGCCACGCTGCGCCGCGGCACGCTGAAAGCGAGCGTGCCACCGGAGGCGATCGGGTTTCGCGTAACGAATCCCGTGGTCGAGGTGGTCGATCTCGGCACGGAGTTCACGCTGATTGCGGACGCCGCGGGCACGGCGGAGGTGCTGGTGCTGAAGGGCGCGGTCGAAGCGGCGCCGCGGAGCGCGAACGATCAGGAGACGATTTTGCTGCGCGAGAAGGAGTCGCGACGGTTCGCGGCGAGCGGCGTGTCGGATGTGGCGGACAGCGAACAGAAGTTCGCGCGATTCGCGCAGCCGCTGGCGTTGGAACGGTTTTCGCCGGCGATCAACTACGTGCACTGGTCGTTCGACGAACCGGCCGGCGAGCTCGCGCGGCCCGAGGTGGCCGGCGGTGCGATGAAAGCGGCGGAGCTGCCGCTGCAAATCTTCGATGCGGCTGCAGTGGCGGAGGCGCACACCGCGGGCCGGCATGGGGGTGCGCTGCGGTTCGACGGGCGGATGTATGCGCGCACGAGTTTCCCGGGCATTTCCGGCAGCTCGCCGCGGACGGTGGCGTTCTGGGTGCGCGTGCCGGAAGACGCGCAGCCGGCCGACACCTGGATGGTGGCGTGGGGCACGCACTTGGAGAGCCTTGGGCGGCGGCCGGTGCAAATCAGCTGGAACCGCCGGCCGGCCGAGGGCGCGCTGGGTGCGCTGCGCACGGATTTCGGCGGCGGCCACGCGATCGGCACGACTTCGCTGCGCGACGGCAAGTGGCACCACGTCGCGGTTTATTTCTCCCCGCCTGCCGCTGCGCACGCCGCGCCCCAGGTGAAGCAGTATGTCGACGGCCGGCTGGAAAGCAGCACGATCGTGCCCGGGACGGTCCGGGCCCCGGGCGGCTCGGGCGAGATGGCGCTGCGTGACGTGCTCTGGCTCGGTTACCGGCTCACCGGCAAGCAGGAAGGCCGGCGATTTTGTGGCGACCTCGATGAACTTTTCATCGCCGACCGCAGCCTGGAGCCCAACGAAATCGTGGCACTGATGCGCGACAACCGGCCGCCCTCGAGCGCGCTGGCGCAGAAATGATCGGGAACGATGCAGGAGAACCGCGAAGGACGTGAATTCCAGAGCGAAAAAGCAAACGTTGCTTGCGTTTCGTCCGAGAGGTTTCCAAGTCGGTCAATCCTTTGGCCCACGGAACACACGGAGCACACGGAGCACACGGAACACACGGAACACAGAAGACACCAACCCCGACCCGGCCCGCTCTGAAATTCGCACTGCTATCCCCGAAAATGCACGCAGGGTGCGACGATCGTTTTCGATCCAACCGCAGAATACGCGGACCACGCGGAAAACGCAGGTCGGGGATTCCGCCGTTCTTATGCTTCCGCGTCTTCCGCGTGTTCCGCGGTTAACTTGTTCGGGGTGTTTCGTTCGGTTGCGGCTGCGCCGCGCTGCGTTCATTCGCGCCCTTCGCGGTTTCTCTCCGCATCGATCCAGCTACAGGTAATCTTCCTCCGATGTTCAAACTACTCCGTGCCTTGCTGATTCTCGTCGCGGCGATTGCCGTTGGTCGCGCGGCTGACTCGGCGCCGGTGCGACCGCGGATCACCGGGGTTTCGCACGCGGCATTCTTCGTGAGCGACATGGCCAAGGCGCGCGCCTTCTACGAAGGCTTCCTCGGGTTCCAGTCGCCCTTTGCGATCCCGCGGAAGGCGCCCGGCAGCGAACTCGTCTGGATCAAGATCAATGAACGCCAGACGGTGGAACTGTTTCCCGGCAGCGAGGTCGCGCCCGACGCCGACCGCCTTTATCACATCGCGGTCGAGGTCGATGACGCCGACGCGATGCTCGCGTACCTTCGCGCGAAGGGTGTCGCGGGGCTCCCGCCCACGGCAACCGCGCCGCTGGGGCGGATCGGCAACAAGAATTTCACGATCAAGGATCCGGCCGGCAACGGCGTGGAGTTCACGCAGTACATGCCCGACGGGTGGACGGTGCGGGAAAAGGGAAAGTTCATGCCGTCGACGCGAATCGCGCAGCGGATGAGCCACGTGGGTGTGATGGTGGGAGATCTCGAAGCGTCGCTGAAATTCTACCGCGACTTGCTCGGGTTCCGTGAAATCTGGCGCGGCAGTTCGGGCGGCCAGGCGCTCAATTGGGTCAACCTGCAAGTGCCGGACGGCGAGGATTACGTCGAGTTCATGCTCTACGAAAAATACCCCACGACCGACCGGTTGCGGACAATGCACCACATCTGCCTGGAGGTGCCCGATGTGGAGAAGGCCGGGGCGTTGCTCGCGACGCGCGAGTATCCGCGCGGCAACAAGCCGCCGACGGAGATGAAGGTGGGCGTCAACGGCAAGCGGCAGATTAATTACTACGATGTCGATGGCACGCGAGTGGAGATCATGGAGCCGCGGACCTTCGACGGGAAACCGCGTCCGCCGTCGGCGGCGCCGGCGCCGCGCGGTGAGCCGAAGCCGGCGGCGAAGTGAATTCGATCCAACACGATTTCGTTATCGATTACACATACCTGGAGGGCACGCCTCCGTGCGGGGCCGCGGACGACACGGAGGTCGTCCCTCCAAGTATGGCCAATTATTAATGACGCCTTGATAAATGTGGGGCGGGGTCGCCTGACCCCGCCGGATGGGAATCTGATCGTGCGTCGCGGCGGGGGCGGGCGACCCCGCCCTACAGCAAGCGTCGTGGCCGGACCTCCGCGCCTGCCGATCCGTCACCCGCCGCCGGCGACCTTGTACGCGATGAGGTTCGTCTTGTCCTTGATCAGGATGTAGTCCGCCGCCAGCGCCGGCGAAGCCCAGACAAACGAGTCGGACACGCGGATTTTCGCGAGTTCCTTCAGGCCGGTGGCCGTCTTCTCCTCGACGAGCAGGTCGCCGCCGGTGGTCACGACCAGCAGGGCCGGGCCGATGTCGGTCAGCGATGCATTGTCGCCGAGCCGGCCTTCGCTTTTCCAAGTCACCTCACCGCTGCCGGCCTTGAGCGCAAAGAGGCAACCGCGCTGCTTGTCGGACATGCCGTAGAGCGTGGTGCCGGCGAGCACGGGCGAACTCATGTACATCGTGATTTCGCGACAGTCCCACGCGGCGGCCGGTTCGCCGCTCGCGCCGGGCTTGACCGCGAACGTGGCCTTCTGAATTCCCGCGAAGATCACCAGATCGCCGGCGACGACGGGCGTGACGATGTTCTGTTCGTACGGCGTGGTGAACGGGATCTTCCACAGCAGCCTGCCGCTGTCGGGCGACACCGCGAGGCAGTACTGCTGCGACTGAGTAATGAGTTGCCGGATACCGCCAATCGTGGCGATGATGGGCGACGTGTAGGCCGGGCCGTCGCCGTCCCATTTCCAGTTCACCTTGCCGGTCGCGACATCGAACGCCATGAGCGCGCCGCTGCCCGCGCCGCCGACGTGGACGATGACATTGTTGCCATCGACGAGCGGGGAAGCGGACGCGCCGAAGGTCGGCGACCGTTCCTTGAACTCGCCCTTGAAATCCTTCCGCCAAAGCACGGCCCCGGTCTTCGCGTCGAGGGCGGACACCTGCCCATCGATGCCATGACTGAAGATCCGGCCATCGACCACGGCCGGCGTGGCTTTCGGCCCCTTGCCATGATTGCGCGCGGCCGGATTCATCTCGTACGGCGCGGCGTAGGCCTCCTGCCACACGACCTTGCCATCGGCGAGTGCGAGGCAGCGGGTGACTTCCTTGTCGTTTTCCCGCGTGAAAACGTACACGCGGTCGCCGACGATCACGGGCGAAGAGTGGCCTTCGCCGACCGCGACGCTCCACCGCTTCGCGAGCGAGCCGGCCGTCCACGTCGCCGGCGCCTTGAAGCCGGTCGCGATGCCATCACGGTGGGGGCCGCGCCACTGGTTCCAGTCGGCGGCGTGAAGCATTGCCGTCGTGAGCCAGAGCGCGGCAGCGGTGGACGAGATCCGGAGCGGTCGGGGGTGAGCCGTCGCGCGACGGGGAAGTTGAAGTGTCGTCATGTGTTTCGAAATTGCAGGCTGGCTGGCCCGTTGGCACGCCCAACACACACCCCGGCGCATCGCGCCACCCCTCTTGCTAGAGGGGAGTCCAAGAAGTGAAGCCTGGGTATCAACCGCGTTCTTGAAATCCCCTCTAAAAAGAGGGGTGCCCGACAGGGCGGGGTGTGTATGGCCGGTTGGCGCCGCGCCATGGCGTTCATCCCTTCTTCTTTTTCCTCGCCGCCTTCTTGGAGGTGACGGATTCGGGGTCGGCGTTCGACGCCGCCACCATTTGGTTCCGGCTGAAACCGGGAATACCAGTCCCACGCCAACGCCTGATTTCATCGCAGGTCCTTGATGCCATTTTTCAATCCGTAGACCTGCCGCACCTCCGCCTCGCTGAGCGCGCGACTGAACACCGCGAGATCGTCCATGTAGCCGACATACGCGGCGGCGAGCACGAGCTGCACCTTCTCCGGCTCCCAGCCGAACGTCAGGTCCCAATCCTTGATGGTCCCCTGGAGTTTGCCGTCGAAGTAGAGTTTGCCCACACCTGCCTTGCCGGAGTTGAGGCGGTCAAACGTGAACACGACATGCGTCCACTTCGTGCGCGCGAACGGCGTGCGTTTCAAATTCACCGCCGGCCGTTCGGCGTCCGTCATTTTGGCCCAGTCCTTGTTTTGCGGATTCCACAGTTCGACCCGCGGCCGGATGGCGTAACGGAATTCGCGCGGCTGCTCGTCCTTCGACCATTCGAGGAAGATGAAGCCCTTCTTGGTGTCGCCGCCGACGATCTGCACCGCATCGCAATATCCGGGCTCGAGGTCCTCGTCGGGCGTGAGCCGCAGCCAGATGGAGACGCTGCCGCTCCAGTCGGCCGGCCGGTAGTCGATGGCGCCCGGGCCTTTGAAGGACGGCCGGTACGGATTCTTCCTCGTGACGTGCAGCGCGCCGCCGAATTTTCCCTCGCCCGGTGCAATCCGGATCACCTCGTTTGCCGAGACGGTCGGTTGGCCTTTGGGGGATGCGCCGGCGAGCTGCGCCTTCGGATCGCCACGGGAAAAATCGGCGTCGAGTGTCCGGTCGAACGACGCGTGGAAGGTCAGCGCGGCGCGCAGCGGTGGGAGGTTTTCGGCGGCGCTCGCGGCGAGTGGCAGCAGCGAGACGGCAGCGGCGGCGAACAAGGTGCGGTGCTTCATCGGGGCACATTTGGCAATGGCGGCGGGCTGGGCGGCCCGCGAGGATTTTCCGTGGACCGGGCGCCGGTCGCGCTCCACAGTCGCGGGCTCATGCCGCTTCGCCCCTTTCTCCTCGCGTGGTTCGTCGCGCTCGCCGCCTTCGCCCGCGCCGCCGATCCGGCCGCGCCGCTCAACGTCTTGATGATCGTCTCCGACGACCTCACCGCGTGCCAGAGCTGTTACGGCAACAAGACCTGCCGCACGCCGGCCATCGACCGGCTGGCGCGCGAGGGCGTGCTGTTCGAGCGGGCGTACTGCGGGTACCCCGTGTGCGGGCCGGCCCGCGCGTCGTTCATGAGCGGGCTTTATCCGAACACGACGAAGATGCTCGGCAACCGGAAGGAGCTCGGCGCGTTCAAGCTCACGAACCGGCAGCTCGCGGACCACCCGAGCATCGGCGAATTCCTGCGCAAACAGGGCTATTTCTCCGCGCGCGTCGGCAAGATTTACCACATGGGCATCCCGGGCGGCATCGAGATCGGCGAGCCGGGCGGCGACGATCCCGCGTCGTGGGATTACGCCTACAACGTGCTCGCGCCGGAGACGTTCAGCCCCGGCACGCTCGAGCTGCTTTCGCCGAAGCGCACCCACATGGGCTCGAACTTCGCCCGCGTCATCGTGCCGGACGGCCGCGAGGCGACGCAGCACGATGTGCTGGCCGCGCACCAGGCGATCGCGATTCTGGAGAACAAGACCAGGAGCGCGCCGGGGAAGGGATTCTTCCTCGCGGTCGGCTTCGTGCGGCCGCACGTGCCGCTGGTCGCGCCGAAACGGCTGTTCGACCAGTATCCGCCGGACACCATGAAGCTGCCGTTCGTGCCGCCGGGCGATCTCGACGATGTGCCGAAGCCGGCGGCGGCGATGGACAACCTGCCGCGCTACGGCATGAACGAGGAACAGCAGCGGCAGGCGCTGGCCGGTTACTATGCCGCCGTCGGGTTCATGGACGAGCAGGTGGGGCGCCTGCTCGCGACACTCGATCGGCTCGACCTGCGGAAGAACACCGTCGTCATCTTCATGTCGGACCACGGCTACAATTTGGGCGAGCATCACTGCTGGCAAAAATTGAGCCTGTTCGAGGAAAGCGTGCGCGTGCCGCTGATCATCTCGGCGCCCGGCTTTTCGGCCAGTGCCGGCCGGCGGGCGGGCGGCATTGTCGAGATGATCGATTTGTATCCGACCATTGCGGATCTGCTCGGCTTCAAGGCCAGGGCACCCGCCATCCTGCAGGGCCGGAGCCTGCGCCCGCTGCTCGAGCAGCCCGACGGCAGCACCTGGACCAAGACGCATGCCTACACCGTGACGCACGCGCAGGGCGAGTCCGTGCGCACTGCGCGCTGGCGTTACAATCGCTGGGGACGGGAAGGGGAGGAGCTCTACGACCACGACAACGATCCGGAAGAGTTCACCAATCTCGCGAAGAAACCCGAACACGCCGCGACGCTGGCGGAAATGCGCACGTTGATGGATGCCGCGCGGAAACGCTCGCTGGGGCAGCCCTAGAGTTGCGCTTTGGCCCGATAACCCCGGGACGACGGCCGCGCGTTTCGTAGCACGGGCAATCTGCCCGTGCTGGGCGAGGCCGGCCACGGCAGTCGTAGCGCGCAGATCGGCCGAGATTTCCTGTCGGTCGGGGCACGGTCAGGTTGACCGCGCTACGCGAGGGCACGACGAGCATCTTCCTGGACTTATGACCATTCGTCGCGGACTCCAGCCGGGCCCGCTTCAGGTGGCAGCTCCAGTTTCAGCGAGGGCTTGACCGCCTCGCGCCGCAGCCGGAGCTTACTTTCACTCCGATGAACCCCGCCAAGACGACCTCCTCCCGCCGCACATTCCTCAAGCAGTCCGCCCTGGCCGGCGCGGCGATCGGTTTTCCCGCGGTCTTGCGCGCCGCGGATTTGAACAGCCGGGTGCAAATCGCCGCGATTGGCGTCGACGGCCGGGGTCACGCCGACATCCACAGCACGGCGAGTCACCCCAAGGTGAAATTCGTCGGTTTCTGCGACATCGACCGCAGCGTGTTCGGGAAGGCGGACCAGATCGCGCCGGGCACGCCGCACTTTTCCGATTTCCGGCAGATGTTCGACCAGCTGGGCGACAAGTTCGACGCAGTGATTGTGGCGGTGCCGGACCACATGCACGCGCTGCCGGCGATCACCGCGATGCAGCGGGGCAAACATGTTTACTGCGAGAAGCCGCTCGCGCACACGGTCTGGGAGTGCCGGCAGATGAGTTTGTGGGCGAAGAAGTCCGGCGTCGTCACCGAGATGGGCAACCAGGGCCACTCCGCGGTCGAGTACCGGCTGGCGACGCGGCTGATTCGCGAAGGCGTGATTGGCAGGGTGAAGGAAGTGCATTCGTGGTGTGCGCTTACGGGCAACGAACGCACGCGGCTGCTGGAGCCGCCGGCCCCCGGCCCCGTGCCGCCGGAGGTGGCGTGGGATCTCTGGATTGGCTCCGCGCCCTTCCGGCCGTATTCGCCGGGCGTCTACCATCCGTTCGCGTGGCGCGACTGGCAGGATTTCGGCGGCGGGGCGGCGTTGGGCGATTTCGGCTGCCACGTGCTCGACCCGGTCTTCACGTCGCTCGGACTGAAGGCCCCGCTATCGGTCGCGGCCGACAGCAGCGGGATCAACCGCCACGTTTGGCCGACGATGGAGACCATCCGGTATGCTTTTGCCGGCAACGAATTCATTGCGGGCAAGACGCTGAATGTGACCTGGACCGACGGCGGGCTGCGGCCGGAGAAGAAGGTCGCGAAACTCCCGCCGGAGCTGGAACTGCCCAAGACCGGTTCGATCTTTGTCGGCGAGAAGGGCAACATGGTGCTGCCCCATCTCGGCGGGCCGCGGCTGTATCCCGCCGACAAGTACAAGGACTTCGCCTACCCGAAGGACATCAAGGGCCTGAACCACTGGCATATCTGGGTCGACGCGATCCTCGGCGGGCCGAAGCCCACCGACGATTTCGCCTACGGCGGCCTGCTCGCCGAAACGGTGCAGCTGGGCAATCTCGCCACGCGGGCGGCGCGGCCGCCGGCGCCAAAACGCGGCTCCAACGCGCAGGCCGCCCGCGAGGAGAACGTGTTGCAGTGGGACACCGACGCGCTGCGATTTACGAACAGCGAGTCGGCCAACGCGCTGCTCACGAAAAAGTATCGCGCGGGTTGGCAAGTCCCGGCCGCACCGACCGTCGCGTAGCGGGACTCGCGGCCAGAGTAGTGCAGGCGCCCCGCCTGCTTTGCCCATGGATGCAGGCGAGAAGCCTGCGTTTCTTGAATTGTCTTCGACGGCAGAGACGCGCCGCCCAACCGTCTGCGCCAGATAAGCGTGGACTTGCATGACACGGATTCTTTGAGTGTCCGATACCACGCCAGTGGATCTCCCTCAGCAGCCGCAACCTAAGCGGCGGCAAACCCAGTCCAACGATGAACTACCTCTGTGCTAGTCGGAGCCCTGCCATGTTCGCCCGGCTGTTGCGCCAAGCAACGAGCCTTTTTGCCTCCGCCGCCTTGGGCGGTGCGATTCTCTCGGCGGCCGACGCCGGCAGCGGCAGTATCGCCGGGTCGGTGTCGAGCACGGCGACGCACAACGCGCTGCAGGGCGCGGTCGTGAGCGTTCCCACGTTGCGCCGCACCCAGCTGACCGATGAGGCCGGCAATTTCCTGATTTCGAACCTGCCACCCGGCCCGATCGAACTGGTGATCTCCTACAGCGGCTTCGACGACGAGCGACGTACCGTCAGCGTGCCCGCCGGCGGCGCGACGCGACTCGATGCTGCGATGCGGCCGACGCAGGCCATCGTCATGATGGACAAGTTCACGGTCGCGACCGAGCGCGAGGGCCAGGCCCTCTCAATCACGGAGCAAAAGAACGCACCGAACATCAAGAACGTCGTCGCCTTCGACGAGTGGGGCATCCTGCCGACGCAGAACGTCGGCGAACTGGTGACGCGGCTGCCGGGCATCACGTTTACCACCGACGAAGACCAGTTGATCAACAACGTGAGCATCGGCGGCATGCCGGCGAACTACACGCGGCTCAACATCGATGGCATGTCGTCCACCGGCGTGGGCGGCGACGGTCGGACGGCAACGCTGCATTCGTTTTCCGGCTCGATGTACGAGCAGGTGGAAATCATCGCCGGGCAGACGCCGGACAAGCGGGCCGATTCGCTGGGCGGCCAGCTCAACCTGAAGACACGCTCGCCGCTCGCGATGTCGGGACCGCGGCGGATCGGCTACACGGCGAGCGGCCGCTGGTTTCCGCCGTGGTCCGACCGCAACGCCGCCGTGGCGGAGCGTCCGTGGCGTCCGGATTTGAGCATGAACTACACCGAGGTGTTCAGCCTGGGCGAAGGCCGGCGCAACCTGGGCGTGGCCCTGACCGCGTCGTATCAGGAGATTCTCAACCCGCATGACTGGAGCCTGATTCAGTACCAGAACACGACGAATCCCGTCGCGTGGATTCAGGATTTCGATCGGCGCAGCGGACTCAATGACCGGTTCATCTCGGCGTTCAGTGGCCGCGTCGACTATCAGTGGTCGCGCTCCACGCGAGTCTCGCTGCGGTACCTCTACAATGCCGGTTCGGAGCCGTTCTTCCACTACACGTTCATCAACCCGTTCATGAACACGGCGGCGAATCTCTCGGTTTACGACCCGCAGACGAACCCGAACGGCGGCATCATGCCGGGCTTCACCGAGCACCGGACGCAAATCCGGCCGGTGGGCAATGCGCAGGTGCTGATGAACATTCAGCGCTACTCCTTCACGAGCAAGAACCCGACCGGCACGCTGGTGTTCGAGCACAACTGGGGCCGGCTGAAGGTCGATCACGCCTGGCGTTGGAGCAACACGCACTGGGATTCCGGCGCCGGCCGCGAGCGTGAGGATGGCGTGCTGAACATGCGCACGCGCGACCCGATCGGGTTCATCCTCGACAGCACTGATCCAATGCACGGGCGAGTTTTCCAGCAGACGGCGGGTCCCAGCGTGTATGACGCCAGCAGCTACACGCCGTTCATCGTCACCAATATCAATGCGACGACGGTGCCCGTGGCGCAAACCTCGGTGCGCTTCGACAAGCGCGACACGATCACCGACACGAACGAGGTGAGCGGCACGATCAATGCGAGTTATGCCTTCGAAACGCGGATCCCGCTCGTGGTGCGGACCGGGCTCGACACGGTGAACCGCCGGGTGAACAACCGGCAGGTTTACCCGCAGCGGTGGTACCAGGTTCCTGGCACGACGCTGGCGGGCGGGCTGATGCCGCTGACCGAATTCGAGCGGCAGAACGGCGGCCAGCGGATGCCGGTTTTCGATCCGGCCTCGATCAGCACGACCCTGAACAATCCGGCCTTGTGGACGCAGGACTTCAACTTCACTGCGACGCAGCAGTACACCAACCGCCGGATCCTCGAGGAGGGAGTCGACGCCGCCTATCTCCGATTCGACTCCAAGTTCGGCCAGCTGAACGTCACGACCGGTATCCGCGGCGAGTGGGTGAGTACGGACACCTTTACGTATTTCCGGGCGCGCACGACGCCCATCGCGGCGCAGCCGGACCACTTCAAGCGCGCCGAGATGGATTACGCCCGGCTGTCGCGCGACGGCTCGTACCACAAATGGTTTCCGAGCCTGCATTTCGCTTACGACATCACGCGGAACTTCAAGGCGCGCGCGAGCTACTCGACAAGTTACGGCCGGCCATTCCTCGCCAACCTGATTTCCTCACCGACGGGGAATGATACGGCCCGGACGGTCACGCTGGGCAATCCGGCGCTGAAACCGCAGATGGCGAAAAACTATGACGTGAAGCTGGAATATTACTACAGCGATAGCGGCATGGTCTCCTTGCGCGGCTACTACAAGCGGATCACCGATTACATTGGATCTTCGCTGCGCTCCGGCATTCTCGTGCCGAACGGTTCGGACAATGGTTTCGACGGTCTGTACGAGGGGTACGAGCTCGTGCAGGCGAGCAATATTGGCAATGCCCGGCTGCGGGGCTTGGAATTCGATTTCCGGCAACGTCTCGGTTTCCTGCCGGGCGCGCTGAAGGGGCTCACCGCGCGCGGCAATTACACCTATCTTGAACCGAGCGGCCGTTTTGCCGGCACGGTGGATTTGCAGCCGGGCCAGGTCGGCGGCTACATTCCGCGCGCCTACAACGCGGGCCTGATGTACAACTACGGCAAGTTCGGCGCCACGTACGATATCAATTGGACGGGAAAATACCCGCTGAACAACCCGTCGACTTCACCCAACAGCAACATTTACCGCCGCAGTTGGACGCGGATGAATGCCGGCATCAGCTACAAGATTTACCGCGACACGACGCTCTTTCTCACCGTCAACAGCCTGACGGAAGAAGGCGCGGAACAGTACACTTACCTGCCGGACCGAACGCGTTCGACTTGGATTGTACCGCGTTCGGTTAAGTTTGGCGTCTCGGGGCAGTTCTAGGCACGACGTCATAAGTGACCAGCGTCGTTTGTGGGCGCGGTGCCCTCACCGCGCGGGACACCGCCTGCGAATGCCAACTCGCGGGGTGAGGGCACCCCGCCTACAACTGCGCGGATTAAGCCGAGGAACCCTCTTTCTCTCCGGCGAGGGATGCGCTGAGCGCAGGGGCTCGCCGCGAGCGTGAGCGAACGTTTTGTTCGTTCCCGCTCAATTCGGGCTGGTTGGGATTGGTGCCGGTGCAGATCAGCCTGCAAAAAAACCGCCCGATGCTCGGGCGGTTTTTTGTGTTGTGCGAGATGCTCGTGCGATTACGGCGCGTAGGTGATCGTGCGGGCGTTCGCCACGCCGCTGATCGTGATGGTGATGCCCTGGGTGTAGCTGTCGGGGTAGGTCTCGCTCGCGACGGTGTTGAGCGCTTTGACGTAATTGGTGGCGCCGACCAGGCTCGAGGAAGCCGCGGTGGTCGCGCCGTTTTCGAGGTAGTATTGGTCCGCCGCCGCCGCCATCTGGCGCGCATTGTTCAACACGGCCTTGTCCTGCGACGCGACGCGGACTTTTTGGAACGCCGGAATCGCCATCGCGGCGAGCAAGCCGATGATCACGACCACAATCATGATTTCGACGAGCGTGAAGCCCTGGGGTGAGCTGAAGCGAGTTTTCATGTTTTGGATTATAGACGTCCGCAGATGCGGGGTCGCGAAATGTGCCCGCCAATCGGATCCACTGCGATATCAAACCGCCATGATACGTAGCACCGCCGATTTTTGACATTTTTGTGATACACGCTACGTAACGTGCGCCTACCCTACAAATCTGACATGGCAGCGTGCGGCCGGCGCGCGCCGCGGATCACTTCTTCTTCCTGCCCTTTTTCGTCGGTGCGTCGGCTGGATTGTGGGCGTAGGAGGGGATGACATACGCGGTCGCCTTCGCCTGGCGATCGAACTCGGCGTTCATCTTTTCCAGCAGATCGCGGCGACTCGGATCCCGCACGAGGTTCTTCGTCTCGTAGGGGTCGGCGGCCAAGTCGAACAGTTCCGTCCACTCGTCGTGTCCGGGATACTTGATCAGCTTCGCCGTCGTCGTGCGGACGGCCACCAGCGAGGGCGTGGTCGGGAAATTCGCTTCCCAGAAGTATTCCGCCAGGAAGGACTGCCGCCAGTTCGCGGATTGCCCGGTAAACAGCGGCTGCCAGCTCCGGCCTTGCATCTCCCGCGGCACCGCGACGCCGGCGAGGTCGACGATGGTGGGCGCGAGATCGATGTTTAGCACCATCTCGTCGCGCGTGATGCCTTTGGCAATGAGCCGCGGATAACGGACCAGCATCGGAATCCGCAGTGACTCGTCGTAGGCCGAGCGCTTGTCGCCCAGCCCGTGTTCGCCGAGGTAGTAGCCGTTGTCGCTCGAGAACACGACCACGGTGTCCGCGGCCAGGTCGAGATCGTCGAGCGCGGCGAGCAGCCGGCCGAGATTGTCGTCGGCGGCGGAAATGCAGCGGAAGTACCCGAGGTTCACGTTCTCGCCCGACTTGGCGTCGTGCACGCCCGCCTCGCCGGTGCCGACCCGATAGATGGCGCGCGTGCCGATGTTCGGCACCGGCCGCGCCTTGACGTTCGCGAACCGGTTCTTGGCGCGCTCCGGCGGATCGAACGGACCATGGCAGGCTTTGAATCCGAGCGTAATCGAGAACGGTTCGTCGCGGTGCTTCTTCATGAACGCGATCGCGTAATCGGTGGTCACGTCATCGACCCAGCCGGTCGTGGGGGTGGACTGGCCGTCGATCTCGATGGGGCAATCGAAGTACTTGCCCTGTCCGACGAAACTCGCGGAGTAATCGAACCCAGGCCGTTTTCCACGCTGGCCGTCCATGTGCCACTTGCCGATATAGGCGGTCGCATAGCCCGCGGCCTTGATCGTGGTGGCATGCGTCACGTTGTTCTCGGGAAACGGCGTCTGGTTGTTGGCGATGCCGTTCAAGTGGTTGTAGCGGCCGGTCATGAACACCGCGCGGCTGGGCGCGCAAAGCGAGAGCGTGACAAACGCGTTGCGGAACCGCAGGCCCTCGCGGGCGAGCCGATCCATGTTCGGCGTTTCAAACCACGGGAAGCGCGCCTTCTCTCCCTGTTCGCGCTGCACGACGCTCATCGCGTCCCAGCGCTGGTCGTCCGTGTAAACGAAGAGGAAATTCGGTTTGCGCGGCGCCGCGGCGTGGAGCGTCGAGAAAGTGATAGCGAGGCCAGCCAGTGCGAGAAGCGGAGTTCGAAACAGTTTCATGGTTGAAGGGTGAGTGTGGGACGGCCCGGCTGCGGGGGCGAGCCTGGTTCGTCCTGTTCCCTGCGTAGCGCGGTCAATCTGACCGCGGAAAGACGAGCGTCAGCATTGCCAACTGCGCGGTCAGGTTGACCGCGCTACCGCTCGCGCACGGGGGCGACGATTCGCGCCTGACTTCCGCTTTTTCGGACGGGCCGCACCCGGGCCGTCGCCGGTGTCGGGCACGTAGGGCACTTCGGCTTTCAGCCGCGCCTGCAGCCCGGCCACGATGGCGGCGTTGCCGGGCTGGCCGACGACGTTGTGCATCTCCTCCGGATCGGTCGCCGGGGCGTACAATTCCGCCGAACCGTCGCTCCACTGAATGTAGCGCCACTGCGGGGTGCGGATCGCCTGGCCCCAGGCGGTGCCGCGCGCGACGAAGGTGAAGGCGGTTTCGTCGGTTCTTGCCGCGGCGTTCTCGATCACGGGACGCAGGCTCTGGCCCGCGAGCCGGTGCGGCGGTTTTTGCCCGGCATAGTCCGCAATGGTTGGGTACAGATCGACAAGCTCGACGATGGTCGACCGGACCTGGCCCCCTTGCACGCCGGGTGCCGCCACGAGCATCGGCACGCGGCAACTGCGTTCGAACAACGTGTTCTTGTTCCACCATCCTCGTTCGTTGTGGTGATAGCCGTGGTCGCCGATGCAGATCACCAACGTGCGGTCCCACAGTTTCAGCCGGTCGAGGGTGTCGAGCAGCCGGCCGATTTGCGCATCGGTGAAGGACACGCCGGCATAGTACGCGCGCTGGAACTCCATCCGCTCCCGGTCGGTGAACGCTGCAAACGCCTCGGCGAAAGACCCGCCGGGCAACGAGAGTTTTTCCAGCGGACTCGCATCCGGCGGGTCGCGGAACAGTTGCAGCGAACCCGCGGGGTACAGGTCGAAATACTTCTGCGGCGAGATGAAGGGATCGTGCGGCCGGTGAAAACCCGCGGCGACCATCCACGGTTTGCCTTCCGCCGTCAGCTTTTCGATCGCGGCAATGCCGTGCGCGGCCGTCTGGCCGTCCGGCTGGTCGTCGTCGGTGCCGGCGGTCATGCCCCATTCGCACCACTTGAGTTTGCCGCCGGTCAGGTTGCGTCCCTCGATCACGCGTCCGGCGGGGGTTGCGCGAAACATCTTCGCTTCGTCCCACGAGCGGCCGATGTCCAGCCAGCCCTCGCTGGTTCCTTCCGCGGCGCCGCCCGCGTGGAAGATTTTCCCATACGAAACGGCCTGCCAGCCGTTTTGCCGCAGCAGTTGCGGCAGCGTGACGATGTCGGGCAGCTTCGTGCGAAACATCGTGGCGTTGCCGACCACGCGGGTCTGTTCGCAGCGCAAGCCGGTCAGGAACGAGGTGCGGCTCGGATTGCAGACGGGGTATTGCGCATACGCGCGATCGAACCGAAGGCCGCGGCGCGCGAGACGATCGAGATGGGGAGTCTTCGCGGTCCGGTTGCCGTAGCAGCCAATCGTGTCCCGCAGGTCATCGGCGACGATGAAGAGCACGTTGAGCTTCTCGGCGGCGTGACTGCTGAGGGCGCATGTGGCCACCAGCGCAAAGAGCGCGAATTTCATTTGGTCGCAGGCTAGCGGCGTGCCCCGCTGCGGGGCAACCCTTGCCGCGTGGTGCGGGAACTTCGCGGCGCTGACCAGAGACGATCCGAAAACCTGCGTTGAAACGAGCCGGCCTTCCGGCGTGGTCAGGAGGCGATCGCCGCCTCGATTTCCGTGACGAGTTTGCCGCTGCCCGCATAGCGCGGACGGCCTTCGGCATCGAGTTGGATCGTGTCGCTGCCGCCCAGCGCGAGAAACGTGCGCTGCGCGGCGAGGTGCGGGTCGACGCCGCCGTGGACCATCAGGGCGATTGCCGTGCGGGCGCGAATCGTCCCGCGCGCGACTTGTTCGAGTACGGCCTCGATTTCGGCCTGGCACATCTCTGGAATGGGAACGCTCATGGGGGCTTGGGCGGCGCGATTTGGCTGCGCCGACCCGATGCAGCGATGGAACGTCCGCCCGCTGAACCGTTCCCGCGGCAGAACCCTACCGGGTTCGCCGCCCTTCACCCCATGCGGCGCACACGCCGGGAAATCTCCGGCGAAATGAGTCGACGCTGCAGCGGTCGCTTGGCCTTGATGCCCCGGAGCCTTGGTCGCCTTCGGCGCCGCCAAAGGCGGGTAAACTTGCTCCGAGGTGGCCATGCGAAGGGCGGGGTTTTCGAATTCGCGACAATTCGCGCGGATCCGCGGGCCACGGCAAGATCCGGACTCAGGTCGCGCAGTCCGCGAGGGCGGCGGCGACCAGCTGGCTCATCGCTTCGGGCGAAGGGAACTTCACGACGTAGTCGTGGCAGCCGAGCTCCGCCGCGCGCTGGCGATCCTCGTCGAGGGGAGAACTCGAAATCACAATCACCTTCAAGTCCGCGAACTCTGCATGGCTCCGCAGCCAGCGCAGGAACTCGAACCCATCCATCCGCGGCATCCGCAGATCCAGGAAAACCAGCCCGGGGCGCTGGCCGCCGAAGCGCGCGCTCTCGAGGAAACTGACGGCTTCCTCGCCGTTGCTGCAGCCAATGACCGGGTTGTGGATGCCCGCGTGCTTGAGCGTGCGCCGCAGGAAATAGGTGTCGTCCGGCGCATCGTCCACCACGAGGATCGGTTCGGGATTTGTCATGGGAAGGTGAGTAGGGAGCGGGCGGATCGTTGCGGGGACGCTTCGTTCAGCCTGCGGGGGCGGCGGCGCGGGCGGGCACCCGCGCGTTCCAACCCCAGCTCGCGCTCCGCCTGGTCCCACGTTTCGCGCGCGCGCCGCGCACTCCCGCGGCAAGGCGAAAATCGCGCCAGCTCGTTCGGCCGCCGGGCCCCGCGCAACTGCAGGCGGAGCAGCGGATCGTCAATGGGGCGCGGACCGGCCGGAGCATCGGCCGCTTTCATCGAGGATTAATCATGGACCACGGTGGTTATACACCGGCGCCGCGGCGCGGGAGCATCGGGCTTTCACCGAATTCCTCCCCGGGAAGTCGGCGTGGCGCCGGGGCGCCCCGGCCCGCTGGGATGCTGTTCGAACTGGCCAGGGCGGGCCGGGCGCGGCTCGGCATCAGTCGATCCGGCGAATCACCGCGCCGCGGACGGGAGTTCGCCCTGGACCTCGCTCCGCTCCTCCGCGGGCGACGGCAGCATCGAGCGGCAATGGGCCGGCGGGTCCGGCAATTCCCTAGGATTAAATCAGGCGGCGCTCGGTCGAGGTTCGGCGATGAAACGGTGTCCAATGGCCGCGATGGTCCAAGCCGCTTTGCCCTGCACTGCCCGCGAATCTGCCGATGCGGCACTGTCCGCCTCGGCGCCGGCCGAGGCGCGAAGTCCTGCCGAGCGACACGCGGAAATCCTCGTGCGGAATGGCGCGGTGCTGACCCTCGCCGGGGCGCCGCTGACGCTGGTGGGCCATTGGGAGTGGCTGGCGGACGGGTGCGTGTTTTGTTTTCCCGCGTTCGGCGATTCCGAGCGCGATGCCCGGACGATCGAATTCGACGAAACGCGTGATCTGGGCGACGCGGGCATTTGTTTTCTGAAAGCACGCGCCATGGTCGGCCAGCTGGCCAGCGTCGCGTCGGCGCGGGTCGAAGATCCGGACGATTACCGGGTGGCCTGGCAGCTGTGGCAGCAGGTGAAACCGCTGCGCATGCGGTTCATCAGCGGCTGCGTGGAGGCCCACGCGGCGGTGTCGTCGGAAGCGCGGACCCGCGCGCATTCGTAGGTGGGGCCGCGCGATCGCGGTGCGGGTGGTGGATTTTATCCAGCATTGTCCGCCGAATATCCATTTCACCTGGCGACGGTGAGTTGGTAGAGTGGGGCAGAACCTCAGCACCCGGCCGGTCGATTTTCAGCAGGCCGGCAATTTTCGCGACCGCAAACCCCGCATGAAACCTGACCTGTTGGCTTCCACCCCGGCGCGACTGCTCGCCTTCGTCCTCCTGCTTTTGTCATGGCTGGCCGTACCTGCGTTGCACGCGCAATCCGCGCCGGCGGCGAGCGTCGCGCCCGACGTGCTGGCCAGATACGACAAGAACCACAACGGCGTGCTCGACCCGGACGAACTCGCCGCGATGCGCGCCGACCAGCCGGCGGCCGGGAAGCAGGACACGATTGTGCTCAACCCGTTCGAAGTCCGGACGGATAGGGACACGAGTTATGGCGCGCTGAATTCGAACGCGATTGCGGCGTTCAACATGGAGCTGCTGAAGGCGCCGGTCGCGGCCGACATCTTCACCGAGCAATTCATCCAGGACGTGGGCGCGACGACGGTCGAGGACCTGCTCAATGGCTACGGCGCGGGCGTCGGCCAGGTGCTGGCGACGCCGGAAAGCGATTCGAACAACAACCAGCCGGGCGACCGCTTCAGCGTTGCGCAAGTCGGCTCGCGCGGACTCACCGCCGGGGCCACCCGGCGCGACGGTTTCAGCGCGGCCTCCACGCGCACGAGCATCACCGACATGTTCGACACCGAGCGGGTCGAGGTGATCAAGGGGCCCAACGCGCTGCTCTTCGGCGCGAGCGGCGCGGGCGGGTTTGCCAACACGGGTTCGAAGACCGCCCGGTTCGGCAGCGACGGGCGGCCGAACACGAGCGGCAGCGTGATGTCACGGATTGATCAATACGGCTCGAAGCGCTGGATGTTGGACGCCAACTATGGCCGGAAGGACATCGGGTTCCGGTTTGTCGCACTCGACGAGGATCAGAACTATCGCCGGCTCTACATCGGCGCCAAGACCGGGGCGTATTACGGCGCCTTCGCGGCGAAGCTGCCTTTCCGCACGCTGCTCAAGCTCAATGCGCGCAAGACCGACAATGACCGGATCATCCCCACGCGCGGCGATGACCTGAGTTTCAGCAATGCGACGCGCGATCCGCGCCACAGCTACTCGCTGCTTTACCTGCTCGCCGCCAACAAGGCGGGCGCGACCGATCCCGTGACGGGCGCGACGTATCCGGCCGGGCCGATCGTGAACGGGCACCTGAGTTGGGACAACGCCTCGTCGTGGTCGGGCTGGAGCCAGAGCGAGGACATCAACACCGAGACCTACACGGCGACGGCGGAGACGGTCTGGGCGCCGTGGCTCGCGACCTCGTTGGGTGCGTTCTACGAGCACACCTACAGCCAGCGCGGACCGGACGGTGGCTCGCTGCTCGCCCCGCGGGCGTTCAACACCTCGAATCCATTCCTCAACGGCGAATGGGCGAATGGCTCGACCTTCCGGATGGACCGCAACGCGGGGAAGAAGCACGCCTACCGGGCCAGTGCCCTGGTCACGAACGATTTTTTCGGCGGGCGCGCGAAGAGCCAGACGACCTTCGGGTACGACCTCAATTTCAGTGCGAACGGCAATGTGAACTATCGCTACTACGAGGCGGACGCGAACTGGAACGTTTACGATGTGAACAATCCGCGCCCCGCTGGCATCGGGCCGACCGCCGGCGGCGCGAACGCGGCGAACGGACTCGGCCGCTGGGAACTCGGCACCATCTACTGGTCGGTGAACGACGGCCCGCAGAAGAAGCCCTATTTCCGGATTGGCTCGCGCCGGGTCACCGTCGCGGGAAAGAATTACGTCCTGCTGCAGCAGAATCCCCGCAATCCCAATTTCGTCACGTCCACGAACCCCCTGGGACTGGCGACGCTTTCCGGGCTGCCCGGCTACTCCGGGATCGGCGGAGCGAACGTGGGCCAGTACGCCGATGAAAACAAGAATTACGGATTGTACGGCGCCAATTACACGCGGTGGTTCGACGAGCGCTTCACGACGCTCGTGGGCTACCGGCTCTCGAGCACGTTCACGCGCCGCGCCAACACGAGCGCGAGCGGCACCGAGCCCTGGAGCGATACGACCAAGGACAACTCGAGCTTCAACCTCGGGCTCACGTACCGCCTGAAGCCCTGGCTCTACAGCTACTATAATGTCGGCCAGACGTTCGATCCGGCCAAAGGCTCGAACGATCCTTACGGCGAATCGCCGCCCGACACCGAGGGTTTCAGCCAGGAAATCGGGTTCAAGTTCCAGCCGCGCAACGCCATGATTTCCGGCTCCATCGCGTATTATCGCGGCGAGTCCAAGCACGAGAACTTCAACTACGGCACGGGCAATCGCGACCTGATCAACCCGGTCGGGATCAACGACGCGTTCAATGCAGGCAACCGGAACCAGTGGGTCGCGCTCGACAAGCAGGCCAGCGGCATCGAGGTGATCCTGAACGCTGAACCGCTGAAAGGCTGGCGGTCGCGGCTCGGCTTCACGCAGCAGGACGGCAAGATCAAGACGGCGTCGGCCTTCCCGCTGCTCTGGAACGACGAGTTTTATTACAACAAGACGACGGGCGGCGTGACGTTTGCCGATGGCACGCCCTTCACGGTCCCGACTGACGCGGCGGGGGTGGCCCAGGTGAACAGCACGAACGGGCTGCGCGCGCCGGTGGTCGGCGCGACGAATACGCAGCTCACCGTCGCGATGATGAGCGATCCGAACAGCGACTACTATGCCTACAGCCGCGGCGGCACGGTTCAACCCAATGGCCGAATCGCGAACAACAGCGTGCTGTTCCGCGCGCTGCGCTGGTTTCAGCTCCCGAACGGCATGCAGGCGCGCACGCTGCGGCCGGGGCAGCCGATCTCGGCGATTCCATACGCGTACAGCGACCCCGCCGGTTACAAGGGTGTGGCGGTGTTGTCCAAGAGTGGCGAGCCGACGATCGGCCATCCGTTGTACCGCTTCGTGTGGACCAATGCCTACCAGTTCACGGAGACGCGGCTGCGCGGACTGGTGGTGGGCGCGACAATCACCTGGGACCACGACAAGCGGACGTATTGGTACACCGAGCCCGACGGCAAGGGCGGGAACATCCGGAAACTGTACAAGGAGGCGGAGCTCCCGCCGATCTGGAAGGCGTTCGCGCGCTATTCCCGAAAAGTCGGACGCTACATGTTCACGACGCAGGTCAACGTCGATAATATGTTCAATGCCTACAAGGTCGACCTGCGGCCGAGCGGCACGACCGGCTTCACGGTCGAGAACGCGATTGGCGCGACGTTCGTCGGCGAGCCGCGCGCGTATTTCTGGACCAATACAGTGAGCTTCTGAACAACCGCGTCGGACCCGAACGGCGCTATGTCAAGTTGACGAAGATCGTCATGTTCTCGCGTAGCGCGGTCAATGCGCCAAAGGCGCACAAGCCTGACCGCGCCTTCACCGACCGGAAAATTCACCCGAAATGCGCGGTCAGATTGACCGCGCTACGGTTCGCGCTTGCCGCGCTACCGTCGTCCACTTCATGAAGAAATTCACCCGCATCGTTCCAAGCACGGTGTCATCAACGAATGTGCGTGGCGGCCCGCACGGAGGCGGGCCCTCCAAGTATGTGCACAAAATTACGACGCTGGGCCTGGCCGCAATCGCGCTCACGCTCGGCGCCGCAAGCGGTCACGGTCAAACTCCCAAGGCGCCGCCGGCCCAGCCGAAAGCAGAGGGTCGCAGCGGACAGCAACCACGCAGCACGTCGCGCCGCACGCAGCGCGTCGTGCCGTTTCCAGCCGTCGAGGTGGCCAGCCCGGGCGGCACGGTGAAGTTCATCCTCGCCTCCAACGCCGAGCGGCTGACGTGGACGGTCAAGCTGGGTGACACCACCGTCATCGAGCCTTCGCTCCTGAAGTTTCTCGTCGATGGCTATGATCTCGCCTCCGGCGTGATCTTCCAGCGAACCGATCGCAGCGAGATCAACGAAACGTATCCCTGGCACGGGGTGCATCGCACCGCGACGAATCGCGCGAGCGTGGCGGTAATCACGTTCACGAACGATCTCGCGATGCAGCCGTTCACGCTCGAGGTGCGCGCGTTCGACGATGGCGTGGCTTATCGTTTCGTCGTGCCCGGCGCGGAAAACGAGGCGCGCACGCCGGACGAGTTTTCCGAGTTCCGCGTGCCGAGCGGCGCGACGCAGTGGTTTCACGATCTGGAAGGACACTACGAGGCGGAGTACAAGCAGGTGCGCAGTGACGATGTGAAGCCCGGCCAGTGGGGCGCGACGCCGCTGACCTTCGAGTTGCCGGGCGGGGCGGGCTACGGCGTGATCGCGGAAGCGAATCTCGTCAATTACAGCGGAATGGCGCTGGAGTCGGATGGGCGTCGCGGCTGGGTGATCGGATTGGGTCATCGTCAACCGGTGAACTATCCGTACGAGTTGCGTTACGGCCGGGCGGAGGCGAAACGGCTGGGCCGCCCCGCGGCAGTCACCGGACAGATCACGACGCCGTGGCGGGTGGTGATCGCGGGACGTGACCTCAATGCGGTGGTGAACAGCGATATTGTGCCGAACCTCTGTCCGCCGGCGGACCCGAAACTGTTTCCGGAGGGAATGAGCACGCCGTGGTGCACGCCGGGATTGACCGTCTGGAAATACGTCGATGGCGGCGGCGCGAATTCGCTCGAGGTGATGCAGGAGTTCTCGCGGCTGGGCGGCCAGCTCGGGGCGAAATACCACATCCTCGAAGGCTTCGCGTACGGCTGGAGTGACGAGCAGATCAAGGAGTACGTCGAGTATTCGAGGCAGCAGGGGGTGCGCCTGGTGTTCTGGCGGCACAGCCGCGACCTCCGGACGCCGGAGGCGCGCGAGCAGTTTTTCTCGCGGCTGCACCGGCTCGGCGTCGCCGGGGCGAAGATCGATTTCTTCGACCACGAGGCCAGGGAGAACGTCGACCTTTATGTGGCGTTGAATCGGAAGGCCGCGGAATACCAGTGCGTGGTGGATTATCATGGCGCCAACAAACCCACCGGGCTCCTCCGCACGTGGCCGAACGAAATGCTGCGGGAGGCGGTGCGCGGCATGGAGTCGCGCGGTGTCCGGCAGCGCGCGCGGCACGAGACGATCCTGCCGTTCACCCGCTATTTGGCGGGGCCGTGCGATTACACCACGATGATCTTCGACTCGCCGGAGCGGCGGGCCGACTCGACGTGGGCGCACCAGATTGCGGCGCTGGCGACGTTGCAGAGCCCGATGCTGACAATCGCGGCGCATCCGCGCACGGTGCTGGAAAATCCCGCGGTCGACGTGATCAAGAGCATCCGCCCCGTCTGGGACGAAACGATCGTGTTGCCCGAGTCGCGCATCGGCGAGCTGTCGATCTTCGCGCGGCGCAGCGGCGACCGGTGGATGCTCGCCGTGATGAGCGCGAAACTCGGCACCACGCTGCGCGTGCCGCTCGCGTTCCTCGGGGCCGGCGATTACCAGGCCACGTACGTCCGCGACGACAAGGCGCGGCCGGATGCGGTGAGCGTCGATTCCGGCCCCGCGAAGCGCGACGATACGCTGACGATCGAACTCGCGGCCGGCGGCGGATTCATCGGGCGGTTTTCGAAGTAGCCCCCGGGGCGGGGACCACGGGCCAGCCGCTTGCCGCCCAGCCGCGCAGCCCGCCGGTATCCGCAGCGCGGATGCCTTCGCGGACGAGCATTCGCGCAACGATCGCGGATCGGCCGCCCATGGCGCAATAAACGAGAACTTCGCGTTCGCCGACCTGCGCCAGGAAATCGCGCCAGAGCCGGCGGTCGCGGTGGAGATCGCTCATGGGCAGGAGCGCCGCGGATTCGGCGACGCCGCCCGACCATTCCGAGGGTTCCCGCACATCGACGAGCAGCGCCGCGCCCGAGCGGGCGCGCGGGGCGGCTTCCGCCGGGGACAGCCGGGGCGCGGTGGTGAAGAGCGCTTGGATCATCTTGAAGAAACTCATGCCGTGACCTCGCATTTTTCCGCGGCCGGCATCGGGGCGGGCGGCCG